>OBUV01000095.1_pt1 | contig 50394 bp, 47 predicted proteins | sample 1475971 | NCBI WGS metagenome assembly OBUV01 (sample SAMEA2579962, study PRJEB22360) | human gut metagenome | biome: human gut; feature: human-associated habitat; material: faeces | place: Denmark | collected 2008/2010
CGCTTTTTACCACGTTGTAGTCATAGGGACCGGCAACAATACGACCTTCTTTACTAAACGTTCCCTCTGATGCGCCAGTTATTTCAATAATGCGGATCCCTTCAAGCGTATCGGCTCCCTGACCACCGGCATTACTAACACTCACACGGGTATGACCAGACGTGTTGCCTTTTACAATTAATTTATCAGTCGCGGAATTATCATCGCCGAGTTCGGTACGCATAACTAACAAACCATTATTAGCAGTGTAATTGCCATTAATGGTGAGTGTGGCAGGCGTGAATTTGTCGCCATTTTTTGAGGAAGATAGTGTTGCTGTACCCGCCAAATCCAGTGTATTTAAGGTTTGTGAAAAACCGTCTAAATCGATATTCCCTTCACTGTCGACAACATAATCGGAGTTTGGGCTGAAGGTATCGTTGACACCGGCGCGCAAAGTGCCTTTATTTATATTCGTTTGGCCAGAGTAGGTATTTGCGCCTGTCAACGTCGTGACTCCGGAACCTTCCTGGTTAACTTCGCCTTTGCCAACTATATCTGCAGCCAGGATAAAATCTTCGCTGGAGTGGTTAAAATTAATTTGTGCAGCACTATTCCCGGCATTACTTCCCATATGGATAATCGGCGTCTTGATGACCCCCGCTTTCTGTTCTGCTTCTCCCTGCGCTCCACCAATGTTTAGAATACCGGTGCTGGTTTCTGCTATCCCAAGCCAGATAAATTGATTAGCACTGACCGTGGCATTATTACTAACGGTAAGTATCCCCTTGGCCTCGTTCTGCACTGAACTCAATCCCCCGAGGTTGATATATTCATTCACTGTTAATGAAGAATTTTCACCATCAACCAGCGTTTCACCGTATCCAGTCCCGTGAAAATCCCCTGTACTTCCAGTAAAACCAATGAGCACATCCTTTGATGCTGTAAGACGACCGCCATGCGTGATTTCGAGTTTACCTGTTCCCTGATCGCCGACCATCACATACGTTGCAGAAACGGAAGAACCCGCACCGTCAATAATGACTTGCCCTTGTGCCTGGTAATCATATTCACCGATTCTGAATTCATTTAAATCGGTGATAGTACTGCCGCTAAGCACCATTAAGGTTCCTGAACCACCATTGATACCTAAATAAATATTGTGTTCATAAGGCGATGCATTATTAATCGTCAGATGAGTATTGTTTTCTAATTTCATTATCCCTGAAGTTGCATTACCGATTGTGATTTTGGAGGTGGTCAGATCACGCCCGTCTATATTCAACGTACCTTCACTTGTTTCTCCAACATTAAGAAAACGAAATTGATCCCAGGTTGATGAATTATTTTCGGATGAGGATAGCGTTACAACATCATTATTGTTGATAGTAACATCGCTGTTGATACTTGTTGGTGGTGCCCATGCCAGTGAAACGGGTATTGATAACACGGTCGAAATAGCTATTGCCAGCGTTGACAAGGGATGCTTTTTGATGTTCATAAAGTTCCTTCTCATCCTTATGATTTATTTTAAGATAAATAACAAATCCACAGTAACGACGTAAAAACTTAATTTTTAAGACCACTGAAAAGGGTTACTGCTCTATCAAATGAAGAGTAGTGCGTGAAACCAATGTTTATAAACCAGTTTAATTTGTAATTAATTTAATATTAATTTGTTTTGATGGTTTAGGCGTTGTGCTAAAAAATAAGTTGCATAATTTTCTATAGGAAAAATCTTTAAATACATTAAGTGGTAAAAAGTGACAAAAAGAAAAGTTAGAAAAATCATCAAGATATATTCTGTCGATGCTTTTCTTGAATTTAATAATGATGGCAAATTAATTTTATGTTTATTGTTTGCACATTTACTTAGAGTTGGTAAATACTAGGATTATTGTCAAAAAAAATAATATAAATATGCTTTCCGCACATCGATAAAATGCATAAAAATATGAGATAAAATATGCCGTTATTAGGAAAATATAAATATATTGTCTGTTTTTTTTGATTGATGAACTGCTTATTAAGCAACCCTGAATAATGGCATCATTTGGCATTGATAAAACAACCGTTTGCAGAATAGGCAAATAAAAAGGGAGCCGCAGCTCCCTTTGACAACATTAGTGCGCACCGCCTCCGCCGCCACCTGCGCCAAATGGCGGCCTGGCAAACCACACCAGTCCCAGCAGGACGAGGAATATCCCGGCCGACATCCAGAAGATCTCATTAGCGGAAATAATCAGCCCCTGATTGGTGATCTGCTGAGCAATCCAGCCGGAAGCCTGCTGTTGCGTCATTCCCAGACCCTCCAGTTGATGGTACATCGCCTGGGCGTTCGGGTTATACGGATTCACCGACTCGGTCAACTGCGCATGATGCAGCGACTCGCGGTTGGTCCACATGGTAGTGGTTATCGACGTGCCAATAGACCCCGCCAGCGTTCGCGTAAAGTTGGAGAGACTCGACGCCGCCGCCAGTCGTTCAGGTGGCAAACCAGAAAGCGTAATGGTGGTCAGCGGCATAAAGAAGCAGGCCACCGCGAAGCCCTGGATAAACTGCGGCCAGGCCGACGCGCCAAAATCCATACCGGGTTCAAAGGTATAAGCACGCCAGTAGAAACAGACGGCATACATAATAAAGCTGAAGGTTACCAGCCGACGCATATCCAGTTTATGCGCAAAACGACCGATAATTGGCGACAGGATCACCGGGATAATCCCTACCGGCGCAGACGCCAACCCTGCCCAGGTTGCTGTGTAGCCGTAGACTTCCTGCAACAATTGCGGCAGCAAAACAATCGCGCCGAAGTAGAGCATATAAGCGAGGCTGATACACAAGCAGCCAATGGTAAAATTGCGTGACTTAAACAGCGACAGATCAACTATTGGGTTGTCATCTGTCAGCTCCCAGACAATCAGGAAGCTGATAGCCACTACCGCCACCACGGTGAGAATGATAATTTCCTGTGATGAGAACCAGTCCAGTTCTTTACCCCGGTCGAGCATAATCTGCAGGCTACCGATACCAATCACTAACAGCGCCAGCCCCACGGCATCAATCCGTCGCCGCTCGGTGCGGGTTTCGCGTCCGCGCAAGGTCTGTAGCGTCATCAACACCACTGCCACGCCAATTGGCACGTTGATAAAGAAGATCCAACCCCAGTGATAATTGTCGCTGATATAACCGCCGAGGATCGGGCCGCAAATAGGCGCGACAATCACCGTCATTGACCACAAGGCCAGTGCGATGGAACGTTTGGCTGGCGGGTAGTTATTCAGTAATAGACTTTGTGACAGCGGGATCAATGGCCCGGCGACAATCCCCTGAATGACGCGGAAGAAGATCAGCATATTCAGACTACTGGAAACACCACACGCCCACGAAGCAATGGCGAAGGCGATGGTCGACCAGAGGAACAGCTTCACTTCCCCGACGCGCTTCGCCAGCCAGCCGGTAAGCGGGATCGAGATGGCGTTCGCCACCCCGAAGGAGGTGATCACCCACGTTCCCTGGCTGAGCGATGAGCCAAGGTTTCCGGCGATAGTAGGGATCGCCACGTTAGCAATGGTGGAGTCCAGCACCTGCATGAATGTCGCCAGCGATAGCGCAATCGTCATAATGACCAGTTGCGCACCTTCCAGCGGTTTTTGCTGTTGCATCACACGCACCTCTGGATTAGCCAGCGTTAGCTTTTACGATATCGTCGATCAGTTTATTGACGGGTTCCAGGCTGATTTCACGAGCGGTACTTACTGCTACCGGCGTGGAACGTACTTTGTTAGCCAGTACCTGGCCGTCACGGTTAGTGGTATTGACGCTCACCAGTGTGGATAAACCGATCCGTAGCGGATATTGCTCAAGTTGCTTTTGATCCAACTCGATGCGAACAGGCAGACGCTGAACCACTTTGATCCAGTTACCGGTAGCGTTTTGCGCCGGAAGCAGCGAAAACGCGCTACCCGTACCCATATCCAGACCGACCACTTTACCGGTGTATTTCACGTCATCACCGTAAATATCAGTGGTGATGGTGACCGGCTGGCCGATACGCATATTGGCAATCTGGGTCTCTTTAAAGTTGGCATCCACCCACATATTAGTCGCCGGAACGACCGCCATCAGCGGCGTTGTTGGGCTAATTTGCGCACCCGGTTGAACGGCACGGCGGGAGACATAACCGGTCATCGGGCTGACAATACGGGTACGTTCCAGCGCCAGCCAGGCATTGCGCACTTCAGTGGCGGCTTGTTGCACGGCCGGTTGATCTTCCAGTTTAGTACCCAGAATCATCGCCTGATTGGCATTGTATTGTTGAATGGCGACATCCAGTTGCGCCTGGGCGCTGGTAACAGCATCGCGGGCGTGTTGCAGCTCTTCGCGGCCAATCAGGTTGGCATTACCCAGCGGCACGCGGCGGTTGTAGTCGCTTTGTGCTTTGGCGAGGGCGATTTTCTGCACCTCAATATTTGCCTGCAACTGCTTGCTGTTAATCATCAGTTGGTGGGTCTGACGTACGCTGGAAGCCAGTGCTGTTTTGGCTTTTTCAAACGCCTGGCGAGCATCAGTCGGGTCGAGAGTGACCAGCACATCGCCTTCTTTTACAAAATCGGTGTTATCGGCCCAGACTTTCGTCACGCTGCCTGACACCTGAGACATAATTTGAATCTGATTCCCTGCCACGTATGCGTCATCAGTTTCTTCGAAATGACGCAGTACCAAAAACCAATAAATCCCTATCGCTACGGCAATAATAATAAAGAGCAAGGTGAGAAGGAGGAGCAGACGCTTACGTTTGCCGCTCTTCTTTACCGGTTGCTGCGGGCTTTGTGTCTCCGCATTTGCGCTCATAGTATTCTCCACGATCTTCTTAACTCATCGGCTGAGCCGACCTGCTTGCCAAAAAGGCCAGCACGTTGCGATGCTGGCCGGTCAGTTTTTCTTTTATAAATCTGGATTTTTGAGCGAGATGACGCGTTAGCTCATCGCTTCGAGAACCGCACCGTCTTGTTCCATCTGATCGAGACGGGAGAGCAATTTGCGGGTGATTTGCTCAAGCTGATCTTTTTCTGTTGTGCTGAGCGCGGACCAGAGTTGATGCAGGCAGTTATGCTGCGGCGGTAAAACCTCGCGCAAAAACTCGTGACCTTTTTCCGTTAATTGCAGATGCAGGCAGCGGCGATCGTTATCGCTTTCACGACGTTCGATCCAGCCGCGTTTTTCCAGTTCATCGGCAATACGCGTCGCATTGGTACGGGATGATCCAAGAGCACAACTTAATTCAGAAGGCTGAATGCTGTGGTTTTCCTGAGACTCCAGCGTAATCAACGCCATAAACAACGTCTCGTTAATCCCCTGAGCCTTCAGCATTTTATTGCGGTTTTCCAGCAACTTGCTCTGCATATGCATGCAAAGACGGGTCAGAAGGATCTCCTGATAAGGAAAATCTTCGTGGCGGCTGGCGCGAAATTTTAGCATTTGTTCAATGGGCGTAAACGAACTATCCATTTGGGTATGACCTCATTAATTTCAGCCGATATAGTAACGACAGTGACAAATAAAGTAAATGTATTGTTTTAGAAAAATGATTCTTGTGGGTTATATAATCGCCATCACTTTCCAGGCCAGCCCGTAGGCCAGCGCACTTATCAGAGTGGGGACGATAATGCTGCGTGTTTTATAGAAACTGCCACCCAATACTGCAAAACCAACCAGTGTGGGCACGAAGCGGCGTGAGTCGTGCATCACTTCTGGTGCGGTAGAGACAACCAGCAGAGCGCAAATTGAGGCGATGCCAATGGTGTCGAGCAAAATACCCACCGCGCCACGCTTGGTTGGGCGGGTATTACCCACCCGCAGGCGCAGTGGTAAATAGCGGAAGCAGTAATTCGCCGCGCCAACCAGTAATCCAAGCAGTAAAACCTCATAGCTTATCAGCGGCTCCTTGCCAGAATGCCTGGATTAACGCAGTGAGGCAGCCAAAGACAATGCCTGCCAGAATGGCGACGGGAATAGAAAATAGCGTTACGCCTGCAAGGGCACCAACTAACGCTGCGGTAACGCAAAGAGATTGTTTGCGCTGGAAAGAGGCGAGCAGGAAACTCATAAAGAGAGCCGGCAGCATAAAGCCTAATGCTGCTTCAACGGCGGGATAACCTTGCAGCAAACCGCCGCCCGAAAATGCCCCTATTACCGTACCAAATACCCACGATGACCATGAACTGAAGGCAATGCCGATCATCCAGTTTTCGCTCCAGCGGCGATTATTACGTACCAGTTTTGCCGTTGCAGCGGCAAAAACCTCGTCCGTCAGGCCAAACGCCCACAGGGCGGTTTTCGATTTTTGCAGACGCTGAACAATACGGCTACGCAGTGACGGGCCATACAAAACATGGCGAACATCCATTGCCATCACGGTCAATGCAGCAATCCACAAACTACTCCCGGCTGCCAGCATCGCGGTAATGACAAACTGGCTCGCACCTGCATAAATGATGCAGGAGAAAAAAACACTTTCGAGGGGAGTGAAGCCCTGGCGGGTTGCATTCAGACCGAACGCAAAAGCCACCGGAATATAACTAATAACAATCGGTAAACTGTCTTTGCATCCTTCCATGAAGGTCGCCGGACCAGAAGCTGGCAGAGGAGTAGGGCTTACCATAGAGTGTACGCTTAACGATTGTTAATATTATAAACAGACTGAATGAATATCTTAACCTTATCAGACTGATGGGCTTCTTAACACCCTTATAAGTGTAAAGCCACGAAAACGGTTGCTGATTGCTTAATTTGCGGCTTCCTGACGATGAAAACCTCGCCACCAGACCACCAGGTTAACCAGGGCGATCACCGCGCCAGCCAGACAAACGCCAGCCCAACCCGCATGTTGCCAGGCGGATGCAGAAATCAGTGAACCGGCAGCACCGCCAATAAAGTAACTGGTCATGTAGCCTGCGGTCAGGCGATTACGCGCATCAGGGTGAATACGGTAAATCACGGTTTGATTGGTGATATGCACGCCCTGGACGGTGAGATCCAGCACCAGGATGCCGATAATCAGCGCCAGTACGGAAGTTTGACCAAACCAGATTGCCAGCCATGAAAGTAACAACAACAGCAGACCAAACGTTGTTGTGAGGTGCGATTTTCCTTTATCGGCAAAACCGCCCGCCGGGCGAGCGCCCAACGCCCCGGCAGCTCCCGCAAGGCCAAACAGACCAATCACGCCATCGCTGTAATTAAAAGGCGGCGCGGCGAGCAAAAAAGCCATCGATGTCCATAGAATGCTGAAGTTGGCAAAGGTCAGGCAGCCCAGTAACGCGCGGGTACGCAGGATCTTATCGCTGATAAACATGCTGAAAACGGAACCTAACAACTGTGGGTAGTTGAGGTGGTTTTCTGATTTCATTTGTGGCAGGCCGCGCCATAACGCCAGCGCCATCAGTGCCATTAACACCGATGCGACCCAGAAGACGGTGCGCCAGCCGCCGAGGTTTGCCAGCAATCCTGCAACGGTACGTGCCAGCAAAATCCCCAGTAGCAAACCGCTCATAATGGTGCCAACCACCTTGCCGCGTTTGTCTGGTGAAGCCAGTGTTGCCGCCAGTGGAACCAGAATTTGCGCCACGACCGAGAATAAACCGGTTAATGCCGTTCCAAGGATCATCATGGCGAGTGATTGACTGCTGGCGGTGATCAACATACCGCCTGCAGCCAGTAAGGTCATGGAAACAATCAGGCGTCGGCGTTCAAACATATCGCCCAATGGGACAAGAAACAGCAGGCCAGCGGCATAGCCTAATTGTGCGGCGGTGACAATAAAGCCCGCCGAACTGGCGGAAAGAGAAAAGTTACGCGCGATGGTGTCGAGCAATGGCTGGGCGTAATAGTTGCTGGCGACTGCCAGACCGGTGGCGATCGACATCAGCACGATCAGCGCCGGGCTAAGCTCATGATTGGTTTTAGTCATTATTGTTGTTTATCAGGTGATGATTAGTCTGGAAATCAATAATAGCGGATGTTTATGAATGGGGGCGAAAGATAGCTTGTTGAAATGTGCTGTGTGGTTTGTAGGCATGATAAGACGCGTCAGCGTCGCATCAGGCATTGAGCACAGAACGGCGGATGCGGCGTAAACACCTTATCCGCCCTACGAAATGAGCGTGGTTTGTAGGCCTGATAAGACGCGTCAGCGTCGCATCAGGCATTGAGCACAGAACGGCGGATGCGGCGTAAACACCTTATCCGCCCTACGAAATGAGCGTGGTTTGTAGGCCTGATAAGACGCGTCAGCGTCGCATCAGGCATTGAGCACAGAACGGCGGATGCGGCGAAAACGCCTTATCCGCCCTACGAAATGAGTGTGGTTTGTAGGCATGATAAGACGCGCCAGCGTCGCATCAGGCATTGTGCACAGAACGGCGGATGCGGCGTAAACACCTTATCCGCCCTACGAAATGAGTGTGGTTTGTAGGCATGATAAGACGCGTCAGCGTCGCATCAGGCATTGTGTACAGAAGGCGGATGCGGCGAAAACGCCTTTCCGCCCTACGAAATGAGTGTGGTTTGTAGGCCTGATAAGACGCGCCAGCGTCGCATCAGGCATTGTGCACAGAATGGCGGATACGGCGTAAACACCCTATCCGCCCGAATAAAAACTACTTCTGCGCTGCCAGCGCCTCATTCACCCAGCCATCAAACTGCTGCTGGTGGGCTTTGATCCAGCCATCAACGTGGCCCTGAATATCGCCTTCTGAGGCTTTGCCGTCATGCATAATGGCGTTCTGGGCGTTAATGTCCGCAACCGGCAACTGCATAATGGCGAACAGTTTCGCTGCCGCCGGGTTTTTCTCGGCCCAGGCTTTGTTGGCAACGATATGCATGGTGCTAACCGGGAAGCCGTAATTTGCGCCATTCGGCAGTTTGGTATCGGCGTTTTTATCACCCGGCAGTGCGGAGAACGGCACCTGCAACCAGACCACATCTTTCCCCGGCTTCAGCTCATTACTCACCCAGTACGGCGTCCAGGTGTAGTAAAACACCGGCTTGCCCTCTTTGTAACGGCTGATGGTGTCGGCCATCATCGCCGCGTAGTTCCCCTGATTATGGGTTACGGTATTCGTCAGATCATAAGCGGCAAGCTGGTGGTTGATAGCGCCTTCGCAGCCCCAGCCGGGGTTACAGCCAGTTAAATCCGCTTTGCCATCGCCGTTGGTATCAAACAGTTTGGCAATCTTCGGATCTTTTAGCTGCGCGATGTTGGTAATTTTGTACTGGTCGGCCGTTTTCTTATCGATCAGGTATCCCTGCGCAGCGCCGTTAACAAATGTCCCTTCGCGATAAAACTTCTTATCGCCACCGGCAGCCTCATACATGTTGTCATGCAGCGGCGTCCAGTTCACAGCGGTAAAGGTCGCATCGCCGGAAGCCAGTGACGTATAACCAACGTTGTAATCCACTTCGCTGGGTTTGTTGACGGTATAACCTAATTTTTCCAGCGCACGGCTGACCAGCAACGTCTGGAAGGTTTCTTCGGTAATGGTGCTCTGAACCGGATTAACGGTAATACCTTTGCCCGGCAGATCGGCAGCAAAAGTTTGTGTAGAGATAAGCGTGGCAAACGCTGTCGCAAAAAGTACGCTATGTCGCATTGTTATTCCTTTTTTGGGCAGGGTGGCAATGCCCGGCGTCACCGGGCAGGTGCAGAGTTATTTAATGAACGGACGGGTCAGCAGACCGACAGGGCCAGTGGTGTACCAGCGACGGTTGCCGCGACTACGTGAGTCGCGCCCCACGGCCTGTGTCAGGCGATCGAGGATAATGGCGAGGATGACAATCCCGACGCCGCCAACGGTGGCAAGCCCCATATCCAGACGCCCGATACCGCGCAGTACCATTTGACCCAGCCCGCCGACGGCAATCATCGAGGCGATGACCACCATAGAAAGGGCCAGCATCAGCGTCTGGTTGACGCCCGCCATAATGGTCGGCATCGCCAGCGGTAACTGAACTTTGAACAGCATCTGGCGCGGGCTGGCACCGAATGAGCGCGAGGCTTCAATCAGATCCGCCGGAACCTGGTTAATCCCCAAAATGGTCAGACGAATAATAGGCGGCAGAGCAAAGATGATGGTCACCACCACGCCCGGCACGTTGCCGATACCAAACAGCATGACGATTGGCACCAGATAGACAAACGCTGGCGTCGTCTGCATGGCATCAAGCAGTGGACGGATGATTTTTGCTGCCCGTGGGCTTCTTGCCAGCCAGATCCCCAGCGGCAAACCGATGACAATACAGAATAGCAGGGCGGTTAACACCAGCGCCAAAGTCACCATTGCCTGCGACCATGCGCCGATCGCGCCGATAGCAATCAGTGAAACCAGCGTCGCCACGCCCATTCCGACACCGGAAATCTGCCAGGCTATCAGGGCGAAAACGATAATTGCCACAGGCGCGGGCATCCCCAGCAGCAGTTGCTGGAAACCGTTGAGGATATAATCCACCGGAACGCGCACGCCCTGGAAGAGGGGGCGGAAATGGGTAACGACCCAGTCGATCCCTTCAGTTACCCAACTGTCGAGTGGGATCAGCGTCTTATGAAACGGATCGAGAATATTAAAATGCTCGACATTTGGTGCAGGCGTACTGGTCAGCCAGTCAGCGCCGCCGCCGTCAGTCGGTGCCGCAGCCGGTGTACCCCAGGCATCTGCGGATTGTGCGGCGCTGTCTGCCGCTGGCGTGGTATCCCACGGATTATTTTGATCAGCCATTATTTACCCCCTCACGATCTAAAGCGCGCAGCAGCATTCCTTTCGAAATGATGCCGACATACTGTTGGTCCTCGTCGACCACGGGCACCGCACAGGGTGCCTGTCCGACATGAGAGAGCAACTCGCTAAGAGGCGTTTGCGCATCGACCGCTAACGGCGCATCAATCAGCGCCGCATCAAGACCTTGCTGCTGCGTTAATGCTGCTTTTAACGAATCGATAGAGACTGCGCCGACAAATTTATTACCGCGCTCGATGACGTAGCCATATTCGCGATCTTCATCCTGTAATAATTTCAGTGCCGAACGCGGACCGAAGCCGGGGGTTTTACGAATTAAACCATTCGGGCTGCGGCGGGCAATATCTTTCGCGCTGAATACCTGACTAATATCAACGCCGCGGAAGAAGGTGCGGACATAATCATTCGCCGGATTATTGAGAATTTCATCCGGTGTGCCGACCTGTACCACTTCGCCATTTTGCATAATGGCAATTCGGTCGCCAATACGCATAGCTTCATCGAGATCGTGAGAAATAAAGACAATGGTGCGCTGATGTTTCGCCTGTAATTTTACCAGTTCATCCTGCATCTCGGTGCGAATTAATGGATCGAGCGCCGAGAAGGCTTCATCCATTAATAAAATATCCGGATTAATGGCTAATGCACGGGCTAATCCAACACGTTGACGCATTCCACCAGAGAGTTCGTCCGGGTAGCTGTGGGCATAATTTTCCAGACCTACCTGACGTAGTGCATCAATGGCTTTTTCCCGACGCTCTTCGGCGTTAATTCCGGCTAGTTCCATGCCAAACGCGGTATTGTCCAGCACGGTCATATGCGGCATTAAGGCAAAGGACTGAAAGACCATCGCAATCTTTTTTCTGCGCACCTCACGGAGTTCGGCGTCGGATATTTTTGCAATATCTACACCGTCAATCAGCACTTGTCCGCGGGTGGGTTCAATCAGGCGATTGAGAAGGCGTACCATTGTGGATTTGCCCGAACCGGATAATCCCATGATGACAAATATCTCGCCTTCTTCAATGGCCAGACTGGCGTCTTTTACGCCAAGCGATAGCCCAGTTTTTTCCAGAATTTGTTCTTTTGAAAGTCCTTGTTCGATATATTTGAAAGCTCGCTGTGGATGCTCACCAAATATTTTATAAAGATTTTTAATTTCTAATTTAATTGCCATGCAATAGAAAGATTCCTGTTATTTGTTTATGTCGATATATTACCCAATGGAAATAGTCACTTTTTTCTACCCTAACATACTGAGAATCTGAGGCAACCCCTGAGGGCAAATGTGGCATGAATATTGATGCGAGCAAATTGCCGGAGTTTCCCGTGATATAAGGGCTGAGAGCAAATCGAGAAAAGTTGATATTTTTTGTTATAGATAGCGAAAAAACGCCTGAATATTGTGGTTTCAGGCGAATAATGCAACAGAGAGTCAGTGTAGATCACCACAAAATATTTGCGTGATAAAAAGCTGTTTAACTGGAATTATTTCCCTGCTGTGGGTGGTGATATTTTTGAAAAATAACCTCGTCAAAAATTCCAGTCTTCGTCTTCTGTTTCGACCGCTTTTCCCATCACATAAGAGGAACCAGAGCCGGAAAAGAAATCGTGATTTTCGTCGGCATTCGGTGAAAGCGCGGCAAGGATTGCCGGATTTACTTCTGCCATTTCTGCTGGAAATAACGGTTCGTATCCCAGATTCATTAAGGCTTTATTGGCGTTGTAACAGAGAAACGCTTTCACATCGTCAGCCCATGTTGTTTCGGCGTACAGCTCATCGGTGTATTGCAACTCGTTGTCGTAAAGTTCCAGCAATAAATCGAAGGCGAAACTCTTTAATTCTTCACGTTGTGCCTGGGAGATTTTTTCCAGGCTTTTCTGATATTTATAGCCAATGTAATAACCGTGTACTGCTTCATCGCGGATAATCAGGCGGATCAGATCGGCGGTATTGGTCAGCTTTCCGCGACTGGAAAAATACATTGGCAGCCAGAAGCCGGAATAGAACAAAAATGATTCAAGAAAGACACTGGCGATTTTCTTTTTCAGCGGACTATCACCGCGATAATATTGCTGAATAATCTGTGCTTTTCGTTGCAACGGCGCATTTTCTTCACTCCAGGCATAGGCGGCATCAACCTCTTTTGTCTGGCACAGCGTCGAGAAAATAGAGCTGTAAGAGCGGGCATGAACGGCTTCCATAAAGCTGATATTCGACAACACTGCTTCTTCATGGGGCGTGAGTGCATCGGGTATCAACGAAGGCGCGCCGATAACGTTTTGCAACGTGTCGAGCAGCGTCAGGCCAGTAAATACGCGCATCGTCAGTTGTTGTTCGATGGTACTTAACGTTTGCCACGCGGGAATATCGTTCGACAGTGGCACTTTTTCCGGTAGCCAGAAATTGCTGGTCAGGCGATTCCATACTTCCAGATCTTTATCGTCAGTAATCTTGTTCCAGTTGATGGCGCTGATATGTGAGAGTTTCATAGATATTCCTTAAAGTGCGCAGGAGACGCAGCCTTCAATTTCAGTGCCTTCCAGCGCCATCTGACGCAGGCGGATGTAATAGAGCGTTTTGATACCTTTGCGCCAGGCGTAAATCTGCGCTTTATTGATATCGCGAGTGGTGGCGGTATCGGGGAAAAACAGCGTCAGCGACAGCCCCTGATCGACATGGCGAGTCGCTTCGGCGTAGGTGTCGATAATCTTTTCCGCGCCGATTTCGTAAGCGTCCTGATATAGCGCCAGATTTTCGTTAGTCATAAACGGGGCAGGGTAGTAAACGCGTCCTGTTTTGCCCTCTTTGCGTATCTCTACTTTCGCCACAATCGGGTGAATACTCGACGTAGCATGGTTGATATAAGAGATAGAACCGGTTGGCGGCACCGCCTGAAGATTCTGGTTGTAAATGCCGTAGTGCATCACGTCGTCGCGCAGTTGCGCCCACATCTCACGGGTAGGTAACGTAATACCGCTACGGGCAAACAGTTCGCCAACTTTCGCCGTTTTCGGCTGCCAGTTACCTTGCAGATATTGGCTAAAATATTCACCACTGGCATAGCGTGACTGTTTGAATCCGGCGAAGGTTTCACCACGTTCGCGCGCCAGCAACATCGAAGTGCGCAGGGCGTGCCAGGTGATGGTGTAGAAATAGAGATTGGTAAAATCCAGTGCTTCCGGCGAACCGTAAACGATACCCTCACGCGCCAGATAGCCGTGCAGATTCATCTGCCCCAGGCCGATGGCGTGCGAGGCGGCATTTCCGGCTTCGATGGACGGCACGCTGCGGATATGACTCATATCTGACACCGCCGTCAGGCCGCGCACGGCTGTCTCTACCGTGCGGGCAAAGTCTGGCGAATCCATAGTGTGAGCAATATTCAACGAGCCTAAATTGCAGGAAATATCATGGCCTGTGCGAGCATAGTCGAGATTCTCGTCATACGCTGAGGCGCTGTTAACCTGCAAAATTTCTGAGCAGAGATTACTCATATTTATGCGCCCGGCAATAGGGTTAGCACGGTTAACCGTATCTTCATACATGATGTAGGGATAGCCGGACTCAAACTGGATCTCCGCCAGCCGCTGGAAGAAATCACGGGCGTTGATGTATTTTTTGCGGATGCGTTCATCGGCAACCAGTTCGTCATAGTGTTCGCTGATGGCGATATCAGCAAACGGCTTGCCGTAAACCCGCTCAACGTCATAGGGCGAAAACAGCGCCATCTGCGCATTCTCTTTCGCCAGATGGAAGGTGACATCCGGGATCACTACCCCCAGCGACAACGTTTTAATGCGGATTTTTTCATCGGCATTTTCCCGTTTTGTGTCGAGAAAACGCAGAATATCGGGATGGTGTGCGTGCAGATATACAGCCCCAGCCCCCTGACGAGCGCCGAGCTGGTTGGCATAGGAAAATGCGTCTTCCAGCATTTTCATCACCGGAATCACGCCAGAAGATTGATTTTCAATACGTTTAATCGGTGCACCCGCTTCCCGCAGATTCGACAGCAAAAACGCCACGCCGCCGCCGCGTTTTGACAGTTGCAGTGCGGAATTAACCGCCCGACCAATCGACTCCATATTGTCTTCAATACGTAGCAGAAAACAGGAAACCAGTTCGCCTCGCTGCTGTTTACCACAGTTGAGGAATGTTGGCGTGGCAGGCTGAAAGCGTCCTGACAGCATCTCATCGGTTAGCTGCGTCGCCAGCGTCTCATCACCTTGCGCCAGCGTTAGCGCCACCATCGTGACCCGATCGGCAAAATCTTCCAGATAACGTTTACCGTCGAAAGTCTTCAGCGTATAGCTGGTGTAAAACTTCCATGCACCGAGGAACGTCTGGAAACGAAAACCACTGGCGTGTGCATGGGCAAACAGCGTAATGACAAAGTTGCGAGAGTAGCGGTTGAGGACGCTTTCATCATAGTAACCTTCGTTGACCAGCCAGTTCAGGCGCTGCTGCTGGCTGCTAAAAGTCACACTGTTCGGGCGTACATGTGTCGCCATAAAAGCGTCTACTGCCTGGCGATCTTTATCGAACTGAATGCGACCCGCGCTATCGTAAAGGTTAAGCATCGCATTCAGGGCGTGGTAATCCATCGTTTCCTGCGTCAGGCGGTCTGCGGTTGTCGTTGCCAAAATTCGGTTACTCCTTTACGAACGTTTTCGATATCGCTTTGCGTACCCATGAGTTCAAAGCGGTATAGCCACGGCACGTCGCATTTCCGGGCAATCACATCTCCGGCGCGGCCATACGCCTCACCAAAATTGCGATTACCCGAAGCAATAACGCCGCGAAGCAACGCCCGGTTATGTTTGTCGTTTAAAAAGCGAATCACCTGCCGTGGCACAGCGCCAGCCGTACCGCCACCGCCGTAAGAGGGCACGATCAGGATGTAAGGCTCGTCTACCTGAATCCGTTCCCGCTCATTGAGCGGAATGCGCACGGCGGGCAGCCCTAAACGTTTGATAAAGCGATGTGTGTTTTCGGAGCTACTGGAGAAGTAGACGAGCTGACTCATGCGCTGGCTGCATGTGGCGCTGGATGCAGGCGGTTGATCATGTCCGGACGAAAGCCAGACCAGCTAAGATCACCTGCAATCACTACCGGCAACTGGCGAAAGCCCTGAGCACGTAACGCCTCTGCCGCTTCAGGATCGCGATCGACATTAATCATCTCAAAGTCAAAGCCACGGTTTTCCATTGCTCGTTTGGTGGCGTGGCATTGAACGCAATCGTTACGAGTGTAAATAGTAATGCGCATGATTCGTATTTCCGTTTAAAATGAAGATACGGCGCGATGATACGCGTCGGGTTGTCTCTCTGTTGATACAGAGATACTAGATGTAGTTGAAAAAAGATTCAACCATACAAGATATGGGAATTTTAGATTATTGATACCGCCGTTGAGTGGCTCAACGGGGTAGGGGATTTTGTGTTTTGTTGCCGGGCGAGCCCCCGGCAACAGCAAATTACATCCGCATGGAAACCGCCAGGCGGTTAAAACAATTCATCAGCCCGATGGCAAACGTTAAGTCGCTGATCTCTGCTGCGCTGAAGTACTTAAGCAGAGGCTGATAAACGTCATCTTCTGCATGGGTTCGGGCAATATCGGTCACCGATTCCGCCCATGCCAGCGCCGCCCGCTCGCGATCGTCAAAATGATGGCTTACGCGCCAGCCTGCCAGGGCGTCCAGTTTGTTCTGCGGCACACCGGATTTGCGTAATGCTTTACTGTGCATCTCCAGACAAAATGCGCAGCCGTTGATTTGTGAGACGCGTAAATAAACTAACTCCATCAGAGTGGTATCCAGCGTACTATTTTCCAGCGCCGTTTTGGCCTGCACCAGTGCGTTATACACTGCCGGGCTAAGTTCGTAGTAGGGTTGACGTAATGTAGTCATACAGTTTCTCCTCTTATTAACGCCCGCAATGTAGCACTATAATGGACTGTCAAAGAGAGCCATAAATTACGTAAAAAAGCAGACCATATGCCGCGTTATCAGGAAATCGCCCGTCAGTTAAAAACGGCTATTGAGCAAGGGGAACTGAAACCTGGCGCAAGGCTACCTTCCAGCCGAACCTGGTCGCAGGAACTGGGCGTGTCTCGCTCCACAGTCGAAAATGCTTATGCTGAGCTGGTGGCACAGGGCTGGCTGGTCAGGCGGGGGCAGGCAGGCACCTTTGTCAGCGAACAGATACATCCACAAAAATCATCTTCTGATGTCGTCGTCTTTGCCGGTGAAAGCGAGCAGCCGTTGCCGTTTCAAATGGGATTACCCGCACTCGATCTCTTTCCGCGTGAGCTGTGGGCGCGGGTGATGGGCCGTCGCCTGCGAACCCAGACGCGTTTTAATTTGGCGTTAGGCGATGTCTGCGGCGAGGCGGCGTTGCGTGAGGCAATTGTTGATTATCTACGTGTCTCGCGCGGAATTGAGAGCCAGCCTGAGCAGGTATTTATCACACACGGTTATGCGGCATCGATGAGCTTAATTTTGCGTGCACTGGCGGAACCGGGAGACGGGATGTGGATGGAAGATCCCGGTTTTCCACTGATTCGTCCGATTGTCACTCGCCACGGTGTGAACGTTTTTCCTGTGCCTGTTGACGACAACGGACTGGATGTCACAAGCGGAATACAAAATTATCCTGATGCGCGTTTTGCTCTGATCACTCCGGCACATCAAAGCCCGCTGGGTGTTGCGCTCTCTTTGGCGCGCAGGCACCAGGTGCTGGAATGGGCAGAGCGTAGTCAGGCATGGGTTATTGAAGATGATTACGACAGTGAGTTCCGCTATCACGGTAAGCCGTTACCGGCGCTGAAAAGTCTCGATGCGCCGCAGCGGGTGATTTATGCCGGAACATTTAGCAAATCGCTTTTCCCGGCACTGCGCTGTGCGTGGCTGGTGGTGCCGGTGGAGCAGATTGTGCAATTCCGCCAACAGGCATCGCTGGAGCCATGTGCTGTGCCTGTTCTATGGCAGAACACTCTGGCAGATTTCATTCGTGATGGGCATTTCTGGAGGCATCTGAAGAAAATGCGTCAGCACTATGCTCAGCGTCGGCAGTGGATTGAGCAGGCGCTTACGCAACAGGGATTTCAGGTTGTACCGCAAAAAGGGGGAATCCAGATGGTTATCAGCATGATGGGCGATGATATTGCCTACGCGCGTAAAGCTAATGCCGCTGGCCTTGCGGTGCAGGCATTAAGTACCTGGCGTATTCGGTCAACCGGGAAAGGAGGATTGCTGCTCTCGTTTACCAATATCGTTAGCGAAAGCATGGCGCAGCAGGTGGCACAACAATTACGCGATGCTTTAAGTTAAAAACCCCGAAGTCAGGCTTCGGGGCCAGGGACGTGTATTTATTATCATTGTTCCACTACGATTTGCGCATACCTAACAGTGCACCGATAAAAATCCCTACCGCCGCCGCTGTACCCACGCTACACCAGGGTCTTTCACGAACAAAAGAATCAGCGCAACCCACGGCATCACGTGCGGCTTGTTGGACGCGAGTACGACCATGCATCCGCGCTCTGGTTTCTTTCAGTAGCGCCTGTGCTTTACTGCGTGCAGCTTCGGCTTCCCCTTTGGCGTCGCTACCCCAGGACTTCAATACAGATTCGAGGCTATCAGCTAATTGATTGACATCATTCTGAATATCCTGCACGCCATCATCGACGTCGTTGCGGTTAGGTCGGTTAAACATATGATCCCCCTTTGAATTCGATGTAATTTTCAGTGTAGACCATAATTTTCTTTGCTGAGACTCATCGCGGCTTTATGGACTTTTCTGAAAGCGTTGTGAATGCTCAATCAGGTAAGGTAGGCCCGCGGTAGATAATCACGAGGATAAAATATGTATTTACGACCAGACGAGGTAGCTCGCGTACTTGAGAAAGTCGGTTTTACCGTCGATGTGGTAACCCAGAAAGCATACGGTTACCGCCGTGGGGAACATTATGTTTATGTTAATCGCGAAGCACGAATGGGACGTACCGCACTGGTAATTCATCCAACATTAAAAGAGCGTAGTTCGACGCTGGCAGAACCTGCTTCTGATATTAAAACCTGCGATCATTACCAGCAATTTCCGCTCTACTTTGCGGGCGAGCGACACGAGCATTACGGTATTCCGCATGGTTTTAGTTCGCGTGTTGCGCTTGAACGTTATTTGCATGGCTTGTTTGGCGAAACCAATTAAAGACGCGACTGGCATTGCCAGTCGCGAAAAGAAGAGTCAGGCTTTTACCTGCTGGTAACGGCTGACTTTAAATAGTCGGCGGCAGTAATCGAGGAAGTAGCCATAGACCGCCCCCATCAACATCGAAACAACGATGTTTGAACTGACCGCAGCCATAATCTGGTGCCAGTCTGCGCCCACTACCAGCAAGATCGCCATATACACCGGTGACTGAAACGTCACATAAGCCAGAATATCTGCCAGATTTTTTATCCATCCAGACTGGCTAACTTTGCGTGCCGCGCGCATAAACAGATCCCGGTACATGCCGTATGGCCATGCAATTAAGATGTTCACCGGAATTGCCACTAACCTGGAGTAAAGAGACTGCTCGAAGCTCATTCCGGAGAGGAAAACTTCAATACACATGTTCACGACAGAACAGTAAACAACCATCGCGAACGTGTCTGCAACTGCATGACGCAAGCGTGACTGCGGTGAGAACATGCCAATGCTCCTTAATAAAAGCGAAATCGGATATGAATGAAAATGAATGCAGTGCTCTGAGCTGCCTGTTTCATCTTTGCATAGCGTATATCGCTGGATGCAAGTAATCAATTAGTGAAAAATTTTTATTTATTTTGTTTTCGTAGATAAAATATTCCGCGATGGCGTGTTTTTTGTACATTATGGATTTTTAAATGCTTATTCTAATAATATGATTTAAAATCATATTGTTATGTTGGTGTTTTGACATGTTCGGCGGGGAAGGCTAAGGGAGGTAATGCTGCAAAGTGTAGGCAATCCGGCGTAAGTAGCGCTTTTACTCTATCTGGAATTTTTAGCGACTTAAAGCGACTAATGCCAGCATAAAATTTTAGGTGTTGAATTGTTGTTTTATTCGTTTTTTCTGTATATTTATGCGGATGTTGTTGATTTGCCATCAGTGTCGATGAGACAGAGAGCACCTGACTATTTGCTAATGGCTGGAATGACTAAGCTAAATGGCTAATATATAATCTGAAATAATTATTAATCTATCTGGAAATAACGCTTGAAATAATATCACTGGCGATTGTAAATAGATTAAATTTTGTGGAAATATAATAAACGATCGCTTACACTACGCGGCGAAATACTTTTTTGTTTTGGCGTTAAAAGGTTTTCTTTATTATGTCTGTAATGTTACAAAGTTTAAATAACATCCGCACCCTTCGTGCGATGGCTCGCGAATTCTCCATTGACGTTCTTGAAGAAATGCTCGAAAAATTCAGGGTTGTCACTAAAGAAAGACGTGAAGAAGAAGAACAGCAGCAGCGTGAACTGGCTGAGCGCCAGGAGAAAATTAGCACCTGGCTGGAGCTGATGAAGGCTGACGGAATTAATCCGGAAGAGTTATTTGGTAATAATACTGCTGCACCGCGTGCAGGTAAAAAACGCCAGCCGCGTCCGGCGAAATACCAATTCACCGATTTTAATGGTGAAACCAAAACCTGGACCGGTCAGGGGCGTACACCGAAGCCGATCGCTCAGGCTCTGGCAGAAGGTAAATCTCTCGACGATTTCCTGATCTAATCACTGTTGCCGGATGTCGCCACGAGGCGCGTCCGGCGTCGTTACTCAAGCTCGCTGATTCCACGGCATCTTATCTAACAGCCTTGCCATCCCACAAAAACCGCTGATTCCTGCAAACATTAATCCAACACCGACAAATCCACTTAATAAGAAGAAGCTGCTATTAACGGCATAACCCAGTACGACGCCGATTAATATTAAACCACCAGCAGCGATCTGCACCTGACGCATTAATGGCAAAGGCTGGGATTTATTTTCAGCTACTGGAAATCCTGCTTTTTTCCAGCCATCAATTCCGCCTTCCAGTAAAAAAATATCTGCGGGGGAGGCAATCGCTTCTAATTTTTTCGCATTATTACTGGTTCGTTTTCCCGCCTGACAGTGGAATATAATTTGCTCGCTACGTAATTTTGCCGGGAGACCAGACTGTTCCAGCACAGATATCGGTGCCAGAGAGGCTTCTGGAATATGTTCACGAAGATATTCGTCGGCATCGCGAATATCGATTAACTTTGCACCGTGCGCGATTAATTCTTGTGCGTCATGCGGCGAAATTGTTGTCAAAGCCATGGTCACTCCTTACGGACAATAGACATTTTTCAGGGTGGCGATAATGGCATTTACCGCCTCATTTTTTATCGAATAAAGAACGCGCTGCGCATCCCGTTGGCTGTCGATAAGCCCTTCGTCACGCATACGAGCGAGATGCTGTGACGTTGCAGAGGCGCTAAGTCCGGTAATGCGAGCCAGTTCACCGGCGCTGGTGCCGGGTGAACCACAAAGCATGCATAGAATCAGCAGCCGTTTGGGGTGACTCATCGCTTTCAGCAAGGCCGCGGCCTGTTCGGCGCTGGCCTGTAGTTGGGCTAGTTCAGTCATAGTTATTTAAGTATTTGCTAAATTAAGTAAACTCTAAACTAAAAATGCAACGTATACCAGCGTAAGCAGCGTAAATGAGGGTAAAAGCGTAGGCTGAAACGGCCAGGCTCCGCTAAAATCACTACGCTTAAGAGGTGAAATCTCTTTTTAAACAATGATTAATTTTCTTATAGGGAGTAAATATGGGTTTCTGGAGAATCGTCATCACCATCATTTTGCCACCGCTCGGCGTGCTGTTAGGTAAAGGATTTGGTTGGGCGTTCATCATTAATATCCTGCTGACGTTGCTTGGTTATATTCCTGGTTTAATTCACGCTTTTTGGGTGCAAACCCGCGATTAATCCTGTGCTCACCCACGCGGCGTAAACGCGCCGCGTTCCTCTGCTACACTTTCTGAGTGTTTCCATTAACGAATGAGGTAGCTATGGGTCTGTTCAATTTTGTGAAAGAGGCAGGAGAAAAGCTCTGGGATACCGTCACCGGTCAGCATGATAAAGACGATCAGGCGAAGAAGGTGCAAGAGCATCTGAACAAAACCGGTATTCCCGATGTCGATAAAGTGAATATTCAGATTGTCGATGGTAAAGCGACAGTCACAGGTGACGGCTTAAGTCAGGAAGCGAAGGAAAAAATCCTTGTTGCAGTGGGGAATATTTCCGGTATTGCCAGCGTGGACGATCAGGTAAAAACGGCGACGCCAGCAACTGCCAGCCAGTTTTATACCGTTAAGTCTGGCGACACCCTGAGTGCCATTTCCAAACAGGTTTACGGCAACGCCAATCTCTACAATAAAATCTTCGAAGCGAATAAACCGATGCTAAAAAGCCCGGATAAAATTTATCCAGGGCAGGTTTTGCGTATTCCTGAAGAGTGATCGTTATCCCTCCATCGCCTGCTGGATAATCGGAATCGGCGTCAGCAAATGTTGACGCATTAACTCACTGGCGCGCGCAGTATCTCGCGCCAGCACAGCGTCGGTTAAAATTTGATGCTGATCACGTTTATCTTCCAGCATTTCTACTGAAAGCACTGTTTGCCGCAGCCAGATGAATCTGTAGCGTGCCGCCAGATCAAACAAACGCTCGCGCATTTGTAGTAAATAGTGGGAACCGCAGCCAGCCACAATCGCAGTATGAAATGCCTGATGGCGCTGGTCCCACTCATCAAGCATTTGCTCGCTGGCGTCAGAGGCTTCCAGTTTACCAAGCAAATGTGCTTTCGCGAGAATGTCAGCTTCCCATTCATCACTGCCACGGGCAATCGCCAGACTCACCAGCATCGCTTCCATATTGGCGCGGGCATCGAAAATATCGAGCAGTTCCTGCTCTGACATAGACGCCACCCGATATCCTTTTTGATTCACCACCGTGACCAGTCGTTCCGCTACCAGTTGCGAAAGGGCTTCCCGCAACGGCCCGACGCCGAGTGAATAGCGCGACGTCAGCAAACTCATTCGCAGTTTTTCATCCGGCTGAAAATGGCCGCGAATAATATCGTTCTTCAGCCAGCGATAGCCATCCAGAGACGTAATGGTCATGGTGTGACTCCAGCTCAACGTTAATGCGTATTATGCGCGGGTAATTTTTGCCACATTATTAGCTTTTTCCAGCGCGCCATAATTGGCACGGTACAGATAATCCCTATTGCTAATAAGCCGGTGGAAATGACCTCGAGTTGCTGTGCCGGACGGAATAACATCACCACCAATACAAAGGTAATAAAGCTAATCACCAGCCAGGTAAGCCACGGATAAAGCCACATGCGCAGGCGAATTTCGCCGCCTTCTGCCAGCAGAATTTTACGCATCCGCAATTGTGAAACGGCGATGACTAAATAAACCAGCAGGGCGATGGCGCCGGAGCTGTCGATCAGGAATTTAAACACTTTCGCAGGCGCGTAATAGTTCACCACCACCGTTAAAAACGCCGCACCGGTCGAGAGTAATACAGCCACGTAAGGTGTTTTACTGCGGTTGATTTTGCCCATTACTGCAGGTGCATCACCGCGACGGCTCAGTGAGTAAAGCATTCGCGAGGCGGTATACAGCGCTGAGTTCAGGCAACTGGTCACTGATAGCAAAATAACGCAATCCATAATGAATTTTGCGTGCGGAATATTCAGCAGCTCCAGCACGGAACGGTAGGAACCCACGGTTTTCAGTCCTGGCATATTCCACGGGATGAGAGCCACGACGACAAAAATAGAACACAAATAGAAAATAGAGATACGCCAGATAACCGAGTTGGTGGCGCGAACAATATGTTTATCCGGCGTGTCGGATTCTGCTGCCGCGATGGTGACAATTTCCGCGCCCATAAACGAGAACATGGTGATAAGCATCGCGCTTAATACCGCACCAAAACCATTCGGCATAAAGCCGCCGCTATCCCATAATCTTGAGATACCACTCACTTCGGCATAAGGATAAAAACCGCTAATCGCCACTGCACCGAGGAAAATAAACGCCAGGATAGCAATCACTTTGCATATCGCTAACCAGAACTCAAATTCGCCGTAGTTTTTGACGCTTAATAAATTACTTCCGGTTAAGGCGAGGGTAATAACGAGGGAAAATAACCAGATGGGAATACCGGGAACCCATGAATGCAGGATCATGGCGGCAATGTTGGCTTCCAGCGGGATAACCAGTACCCAAAACCACCAGTACAGCCAGCCGATGGTATAGCCCGCCCAGCGGCCAATGGCTTTATCGGCATAGGTGGAAAAGGAGCCGGTGTCGGGCGTAGCAACCGCCATTTCCGCCAGCATTCGCATAATCATAACCACCAGTAATCCGGCGAACAGATAGGCCAGCAATACCGCCGGACCCGCTTCGGCTATAGCGACGCTGGAACCGACAAACAGACTTGCGCCGATAACACCGGCAATAGACAACATGGTGACGTGGCGTGATTTCAGCCCGCCGCCTAACTCATGTGGTTGCGATGATTGCCCCATCCTGAATCCTCTCGAAAGTGTGTCACTTGGGAGAGCGCCCCGACATTTCCCGCGTCGGGTCACGCGTTTAATTGTTATTAACTCTTTTTGCCGGAGAGCGGCTCCGCCTTATCCGGCCGACATAGATTTATTCCTGTTTACGTACAGATTGTCGGATGCGGCGTAAACGCCTTATCCGACCTGGATTCCCGTAGGCCGGACAAGACGCAAAGCGTCGCCTCCGGCATGGAGCGGTGCTACTGCTTCGCCTCAGCAAAACACTGGCTGATGATCTCCAGACCCTGACGGATCTGAGCATCTTCAATGGTGAGGGGGACAAGGATGCGCAGTACGTTGTAATAAGGGCCGCAGGAGAGAAGAATCAGACCTTTATCGCGGGCGCGCGCTACGATCTCGGCGGTGAGTTTCGCATCCGGTTTGTCGTGATCGCCATTTTCAAACAACTCGATCGCAATCATCGCCCCCAACCCGCGCACATCGCTGATCTCAGGGTGTTTTTCGGCTATTGCCAACAACCCGTCTTTCAGTTTCTGCCCCAGGTCGTTGGCTTTTTGTAGCAGATTTTCCTGCTCGAACACCTTCAATACTTCCAGCGCCGCCACGCAGGCAATCGGGTTACCCGCATAAGTGCCGCCCAGACCGCCTGGTGCGACGGCGTCCATCACTTCGGCACGTCCGGTGACGCCCGCCAGCGGGAAGCCGCCCGCGATCGATTTCGCAAAGGTGGTGAGATCCGGTGCAACGCCCATTTGCTCCATCGCAAACAGCGTACCGGTACGTCCCGCGCCGCTCTGGACTTCATCGGCAATCAGCATGATCCCATGCTCGTCACACAGCACGCGTAAACGTTGCATAAAGGCTGGCGTCGCGGCGTAGAAACCGCCTTCGCCCTGAACCGGCTCAATCACGATGGCGGCGATATCTTCCGGCGCAGCGTCATTTTTGAAGATTCGGTGGATACTGGCGATAGCGTCATCTTCACTGATGCCATGCAGTGGGCAAGGGTAAAGCGCGCGATAAACATGGCCCGGCATCAGCCCCATACCCGCAGAGTACGGATTCACCTTGCCGGTCAGCGCCAGCGTGTAGTGCGTGCGCCCGTGATACGCACCGCTAAAGGCGATGGTGCCGCTGCGTTTGGTGGCGGCGCGGGCGATTTTTACCGCGTTTTCCACCGCTTCCGAACCCGTGGTGACCAACAGCGTTTTTTTGGCGAAATCGCCCGGCACCTTCTGATTCATAATCTCGCACAACTCCAGATACGGCTCGTAAGCCAGCACCTGGAAGCAGGTATGCGACAGTTTTTTCAACTGCGCTTCCACCGCTGCAACCACTTTTGGATGCAGGTGCCCGGTGTTGAGCACTGCAATCCCGCCCGCGAAATCAAGATACTCACGGCCTTCAACGTCCCACACCCGGCAGTTTTCCGCCCGGTCAGCGAAAATCGGGTGAATTTGCCCGACGCCACGGGGGATCGCCTGACTGCGGCGCTGCATTAACTCTTTATTGCTGCTCATTCGCGTTCTCCAGTTAAAGACCGATGCACATGTATTTGATTTCTAAGTAATCTTCGATGCCATACTTCGAACCTTCACGACCCAGACCCGAGGCTTTAATGCCGCCGAACGGGGCCACTTCATTGGAAATAATGCCGGTATTGATGCCGACGATGCCGTACTCCAGCGCCTCGCCCACGCGGAAGACGCGGCTTAAATCACGAGCGTAGAAGTAGGCGGCAAGGCCAAACTCGGTGTCATTGGCCTGCGCAATCACATCGGCTTCGTCTTTAAAGCGGAATAGCGGGGCGAGGGGGCCGAACGTCTCTTCTTTCGACACTTTGGCGTTGGCCGGAACGTCCACCAGTATGGTCGGCTGGAAGAAGTTGCCGCCGCGTTCGTGCGCTTTACCGCCGCAAACCACGCGCGCGCCTTTCTCCAGCGCATCGGCAATATGCTCTTCCACTTTTGCTACCGCTTTTTCATCGATCAGCGGTCCGATGGTGACGCCTTTTTCCAGTCCATCACCGATTTGCAGTTTGCTCACCGCCTGCTGCAATTTTTCGGCAAAGCGGTCATACACGCCGTCCTGCACGTATAAACGGTTGGCGCAGACGCAGGTTTGCCCGGCGTTGCGGAATTTCGAGGCCAGCGCGCCTTCCACGGCTTTATCGAGATCGGCATCGTCAAAGACGATAAACGGCGCGTTGCCGCCGAGCTCCAGCGACACTTTTTTGATATCTTTCGCGCACTGTTCCATTAACTGGCGGCCAATTTCGGTCGAGCCGGTAAACGACAGCTTGCGCACCAGCGGGTTGCTGGTCAGTTCGTTACCGACCGCGCCCGCCGAACCGGTGACCACGTTAAACACGCCAGCCGGAATGCCCGCGCGGATCGCCAGCTCTGCCAGCGCTAGCGCAGAGAACGGCGTCTGACTGGCGGGCTTCAGCACCATCGTGCAGCCTGCCGCCAGTGCCGGACCGGCTTTGCGGGTAATCATCGCCGCCGGGAAGTTCCACGGCGTGATAGCGGCGGTAACGCCAATCGGCTGCTTGATCACAATCAGGCGCTTATCGGCCTGATGACCGGGAATAGTGTCGCCATAAATACGTTTGCCTTCTTCGGCAAACCACTCAATAAAGGAGGCGGCGTAGCTGATTTCGCCTTTCGCTTCAGCCAGCGGTTTGCCCTGTTCGAGGGTCATCAGGCGCGCTAAATCGTCCTGATGCTCCATCATCAAATTGAACCAGTTGCGCAGAATGGTGGCACGTTCTTTGGCGGTGAGCGCACGCCAGGCGGGCAGGGCGCGGTTGGCGGCGTCGATAGCGGCACGGGTTTCATCAGCACCCATTTTCGGCACGCTACCCAGCTTGTCGCCGTTCGCCGGATTGGTGACATCGATGACCTCGCCATTGTTGGCATCCAGCCATTCCCCGTTAATCAACGCCTGCTGGCGGAATAAGTTACTGTCGTTAAGTTTCATCGCTACATCCTGTTTTCAAAGGTTATTGATTAAATGCGGCGTGTAAGGCATCCACACTACGTGCCGCTCGCAGCGTGCGTCCGGGGTTACTCTGGCTTGCCAGCAGCGTTTGTACCTTGCTGACAATATGCGCACCAATAGGAATTGCTGATGTCGCTGCCGGGGAGGGCGCATTGCAGGTGTGGATCGTGCGCGGGGTGGTGACAAACAGAAAATCGTCAATCAGCTTGCCGTCCGGCGATACCGCCTGCGCCCGCACACCGGCGGGCCAGGGCTGGAGATCGCTTAACGAAAGCCGGGGACAATACTTTTGCACCAGCCGCAAATAGCCGCTTTTGCACAGCGAGTTTTTCATCTCGCCCAGTCCTGAGCGTAGGTGGTTTTGTAGCACCCGGCGAATCCCCGAAGAGCCCAAAATCTCCAGCGTGTCGCTAAATGAGAAGTCGCGCTTGCGATAGCCTTCGCGTTTGAAAGCCAGCACCGCGTTTGGCCCGACGGTCACGCTGCCGTCGATCATCCGGGTGAGATGAACGCCCAAAAATGGCATTGCCGGGTCGGGGATGGGGTAAATCAGATGGTTAACAATCTGGTTATGCTCCGGCGCAAGGCGGAAATACTCGCCACGGAACGGGCAGATGATAAAGCCCGGTTCGAGGCCGAGCATTTTCACCAGCCGGTCAGCCATTAGTCCGGAACAGCTAATCAGCGTCGATGCTTCATATTCGTCGCCCTGACGGGTACGTATCACCACGCCGTTTTTATGCTCACTGAGCGCGCTGACTTCGGCGTTATAGATAATCTCACCGCCTCTGGCCTGGAAGATTTTTGCCATCGCCGCCGTCACTTCGCGATAGCTGACAATGCCGCTGGACGGCACAAAAATACCGCCAAGCCCGGTGATATTCGGTTCGCGCTCGCGCAGTTCGTCGGCGTTTAACCATTCGCGCTCGATCCCGTTCGCCGCCGTGCGTTTCCACAACGCGCGCATCCGTTCCATTTCGAGAGCGGACGTGGCGACCAGCATCTTGCCGCAGTTGTCGTAGCGAATGCCGTTTTGATCGCAAAAGGCTTTGGTGGCGCGGTTTCCCGCCAGGCAAAATTTCGCCTTCAGGCTGCCGGGCGTGTAATAGACCCCGGCATGGATCACGCCGCTGTTGTGGCCCGTCTGGTGACAGGCCGGGCCGGACTCTTTTTCCAGCAACGCAATGCGGGCGTCCGGATAGACATCAATCAGTTGCATGGCGGTCGACATGCCGATGATGCCGCCGCCAATAATCACAAAATCATACATCCGCTCAATTCCTTTGCGCTTACTGATGCGTCTGGTAGTGGTTAGTGGCGTAAGCGAAATAGCCACGCTGGCGCATCAGTTCGCGACGCAGATCCGGATGCGCGGTAAAGCGGTCGCGACCGTGCAGCCAGAACAGGTTGTTAATCAACAGGAATTTGCCAACGGGAACGGGGACAGACAGAATGCCTTTGCTGGTTTCAATGGCGTCGGAAAGCTCGCTCAACCATACGCCTTCTTCGAAGTCTTTCGGCTGGACGAACTGGTCGATATAGCGCATCACCGGGCGCCCCTGCTGATCGACGTCGAACACCGGATGGAAGACATCTTTGCTGACGTTTTTACTTGGCGGTGCGGCAAAACGCATCGGACGGCGCGCCAGCGGGTGGCTGAAAAAGTGGTCCAGATGTTCCCAGTCATCGAGATGCAGCAGCAGCGAATTTCCGCCCTGCATGTTTTGTTCGTCGATTTTCATCATCAGCACGTAATCAGTGATCTCTTCGACATAGGTGCCGTCGTTATGCAACTCCATCACGCGGTGCGGCTGGCGCAGATAGCTGTCTGAGTTATCGACATTTTTCACCACAAAACGCGCATAATACTGACCGCTCATCGCATCGAAATTTGAGCGACCAATCAGATGCGCCACCGCCGTCGCCAGCTTCACCATCTCATCCGCCTGCTTCACATCATCGACACCTACCGCATTGATCAACAGCGCACCTTCAGCGCGGTTTAGCAATGTCTTCAACAGCAGCGGCTGTAGTTGGTTTGCACACAGATCGTCGAGAATTTTGCCCACCCGAAAACGCAGAAACGATTTGTACTCCAGCGCCTGCACGGGCCACTCGGCAACCTGTTCGAGAAACTGTTTGGTCGTCTGTTCGGTGAAGGTGAGTTCCAGCAGACGCGGGGATTGCGCCGACGGTATGAGGGTGAATCCGCTATAGTCCTGGCCTGAATCGACAGTATTGGTTTGTACGGCGGTCAGTGCATTCATCAGAAGCAATCCTCTTATGAGATGTAGGGTGACATGGCGATGCTCACTTCGTAGCCATAATCTAAAAATATCTACATTTCTGAAAAATGCGCACAAAAGAGACATATTGTTTTCTTATTGTGATCAAAAACAATATTTTATTAACATATGGTGAGGTGAGTTATAGATGCTTTTTTAGAGAAATAATTATTTAAAATAATAAGTTAGTGATGGTTATAGGAGGTGAGTATTGGGTGTGATTTCAAACTTCAAAACAAACGTGTCCTGCGATTTAATACACGATTGAGTTAATTTGAAATAACCTGTTGTAAACAGGTGAGTTTTAGTTCTTCACCTGTTTGGCAGGGGGGGAGAATAATGCGTAGTCTCCATACATTATGTAAGTATCCCGCATAATCGTGCCATTCACATTTAGAGCCCCTTTTGCATTTCAGAAGAGCAACGTCCTCCTTGATTAAGGATAGCGTTGCATCGACCCGTTGAACTCAGAGCTCATAACAGACATTCATTTTTTATGGCTGAAAGGCATTCGTGGCTGGTTGGTATATGGAAGCTGTGAACAAAAAGAATGGTGCTTGTTGAGGGGATAGATGAAGCACAGCCAAATTAAGCAGATGAAAAAATAAAAAAGCCCGCATAAGCGGACTTCTATGTCACTAAAGAGCCGCGGCTCCTTTGCGTATCCTTTTTTGTCTCCTCACCGTCTGGTCGGTGTCCTGCTGAGACTTCTAACTTCCTGTTTTTGTTGATGTTGTCCTTACACCGTCCAATCATGATTGGTGGAGCTGGCGGGAGTTGAACCCGCGTCCGAAATTCCTACATCCTCGGTACTACATGCTTAGTCAGTCTTTACATTCGCTTGCCAGCTGCGGACAGACACGCCACTAACAAACTAGCCTGATTAAGTTTTAACGCTTCAACCCCAGGCAGGGCTTCCACGCGATCTCTTTTGGGTTTGACCTCTCTTGATCCCCGTCCTAAGAGCGGAGGCTAGGGAGAGAGGGCTCTAAGCAGGTTATTAAGCTGCTAAAGCGTAGTTTTCGTCGTTTGCGACTATTTTTTGCGGCTTTTTACGAGGCCAACCGCCCCTCGGCATGCACCTTGGGTTTCGCAAATCCCGTCGAATCCAGAATCAGCCCCAATGTGTAACGGTGAGTATACCAGATTTGTGAGCGCCATGACCAGCCCCAATGGCGACATCGTCAAGGATTTAGCGCCTGCGTAGCATGATTTTTATTCGATTAAGCATGGGGATGACTACATCTGTGCTAAATATGATTATCAACAAGATGTTCATTCGCGCCACCGGAGAGGGGAGGCGCGGTGAGGGGCTGATCAGTATATGTTATGTAGGTTTAACGGTGAGCGTTTTTCATGATACGTGCTTTATCCACCTGCCATTCACGTTCTTTGATGTCAGAACGTTTATCGTGTTGTTTCTTACCTTTCGCGACACCAATTTTTACTTTGCACCAGGCATTTTTCCAGTACAGGGAGAGCGCCACTACGGTATAGCCTTCACGATTTACGCGACCGTACAATGAGTCCAGTTCGCGCTGGTTGAGAAGTAGCTTGCGAGTACGAGTAGGATCGCACACCACATGCGTGGAAGCCACAGCCATCGGCGTGATATTTGCGCCAAACAGGAACGCTTCTCCGTCGCGCAGAAGAACATAGCTGTCGCTAATATTGGCTTTTCCTGCGCGCAGGGATTTAACTTCCCAGCCTTGCAGGGCGAGTCCCGCTTCAAACTCTTCTTCAATAAAGTATTCGTGACGGGCGCGCTTGTTGAGCGCTATGGTTGCTGAACCAGGTTTATGTGCTTTTTTCTTCGTCATAAGCGTCGTGAATCATCGGTAATCTGAAATCGAAAACACCCCATATTAATCCTGCGGGGGACAAGGCTCTATCTTAGCATGAACCCGATGTTACCCAGTGCCGGGATAGCGTTTTTTTTACAGCAGGATAAATGATATTATTTGTTGGTTTTTTGTTGATGGAATTTGTTATGCCTCAAATTAGCCGGACCGCACTCGTACCCTACAGCGCGGAGCAAATGTATCAGTTAGTGAATGACGTTCAGTCTTATCCTCAGTTTTTGCCGGGTTGTACCGGAAGTCGGATTCTGGAGTCCACTCCTGGGCAGATGACCGCTGCGGTAGATGTCTCTAAGGCTGGGATCAGCAAAACGTTTACTACCCGGAATCAGTTGACCAGTAACCAAAGTATCCTCATGAATCTGGTTGATGGGCCGTTCAAGAAGTTGATCGGCGGTTGGAAGTTTACGCCGCTGAGCCAGGAGGCGTGCCGTATCGAGTTTCATCTCGATTTTGAGTTTACTAATAAGCTGATTGAACTCGCCTTTGGTCGCGTGTTTAAAGAGCTGGCGACTAATATGGTGCAGGCTTTCACTGTGCGAGCAAAAGAGGTTTATAGTGCCAGGTAAAATTGCCGTTGAGGTAGCTTACGCGTTACCAGAGAAGCAGTACCTGCAACGTGTGATGTTGCAGGAGGGAGCGACGGTTGAAGAGGCGATTCGCGCCAGCGGTTTGCTGGAATTGCGTACAGATATCGATTTAACTAAAAATAAAGTCGGCATTTACAGTCGTCCGGCAAAACTGAGTGATATCGTGCGCGATGGCGATCGTGTAGAGATTTATCGACCATTGATTGCCGATCCGAAAGAGCTTCGCAGGCAGCGGGCAGAGAAGTCAGCGAATAAATAGCAGGCAGAAAAAAGGTGCTCAGCGAGCACCTTTTTGATCGCTATAAACAGCAAATTTTATTCGTTGCCACTCAGTGCGGGTTTGTTATCAATATTGGTCAACACACCGCTGCTGTTAAAGGTCAGCGTCAGCGTTTGCTGCGTTACACCTTCATGACCTGGTTGTTGGCGGAAGACATAGAACCAGGTATTCGTACCAAATGGATCGGACATCAGCGGTGTACCCAATGCGTACGCAACTTGTTGTTGCGTCATGCCAACGCGTATTTTGGATACGTCGTTAGCGGTCAGATAGTTCCCCTGGTTGATGTCAGGACGGTAAACCACTCGCTCCAGAGTGGAACAGCCTGCGGTCAACATCAATAGTACTGCTGCGGCAGCAGTCAGCGTTTTACAGCGCATAGTGATTTGATTCCTTTTCGGGCCCGAGCAGTACGTGGCTCATCTGTAATATGCCGATGATAATAGACCTTTCGTCACTTTAAAACCTTTTGCTGTCGGGTCTTACGGCGTTTTGCTGTCTACTCTGACCGTGAAGCAGTAAAAAAGTTTACGCCGCAAGCAGTTCTTTCGCGTTCGCCAGGGTGTTGCGGGTAACTTCGCTACCACCAAGTAAGCGCGCCAACTCCTGTAACCGCGCCTTTTTATCCAGTGATTGCATATGTGTTTCTGTCATCGCGCCATCTGTTTCTTTGCTGACAAAATAGTGTTGATGACCGCATCCTGCGACTTGTGGCAGGTGGGTAACACACATTACCTGGGTTGATTCGCCAAGCTGACGTAGCAGTTTGCCGACGACTGCTGCAGTCGGGCCGCTGATCCCCACATCCACTTCATCGAAAATGAGCGCTGGCGTTTCCATTTTACGCGCTGTAATAACCTGAATCGCCAGGGCGATACGCGACAATTCACCACCGGATGCGACTTTGGCGATAGGCTGCATTGGCTGACCAGGGTTGGTGGTAACCCGAAACTCAATGCGGTCGGCACCGTCAGCGCTCAGGTGATGCTCATCAAATTTCACATCAATCGTAAATTGCCCATGCGGCATGGAGAGTGCGTGCATACTGTCGGTGATCAGGTGCGCAAGTTCTGCTGCATAGTGCTGGCGTTGTTGGTGTAACGCGCGTGCCGTTTCCAGCGCCTGCTGATGGTGTTTAGTTACGGCCAGCGCGAGAGTTTCTTGCGAGTCGGCCTGATCGTCGAGTTGCTGTTGTTCTTCCAGCAGTGATTGATAATATTGTGGCAATGCTTCCGGGCTGACGTGGTGTTTACGTGCCAGTGAAATCTGTTTTGAGATACGTTGTTCAAGTTCGAACAACCGGTTAGGGTCGAGATCCAGACGATCGCAGTAGTGGCGTAATTCGTCACTGGCTTCAGCTATCTGGATTGTGGCCTCTTCCAGCATATCAAGTACACCGGACAGTTTGCTGTCCATACCAATCAGTTCGCTAACCAATTGTTTTGCTGTATAAAGCTGACTTTGCAGGTTTGCATCTTCGCCGTCGGCCATTAATGCTAGTGCATTCTGGCTTGTAGTCAGCAATTGACCGCTGTTAGCCAGACGCTTGTACTCTTCGTCGATTTGTTCAAACTCACCGGGCTGCGGATTAAATTCGTTCAGTTCTTTTAACTGATATTGCAGCAGTTCCGCGCGAGCGGCGCGTTCCTGACTTAACTGTTGATGATGCGCCAGGTCGCGGCAGCTTTGATGCCACAACTGATAACGAGCGGTCATTTCCTGGAGCAGAGAAGTTTCATTGGCGTAGCCATCAAGCAGGAATTTTTGGTGCTCGGCTTTGGTGAGTAACTGATGAGCATGCTGACCGTGGATCTGGATGAGCAACTGACCCAGTTCGCGCAGTTGTGACAGAGGAACGGCCGTGCCGTTGATGAAACCACGGGAGCGGCCATCGCTACTGATCACGCGACGAAGCAGGCATTCGCGGCCATCTTCCAGTTGGTTTTCTTCCAGCCAGCGCAGAGCCGCTGGCGTATCTTTAAGAGAAAAACGAGCGCACAGGTCTGCGCGAGCAGCGCCGGTACGCACCATGTCGGCTTCAGCGCGACCACCGAGACAAAGGCCGAGCGCATCTATTGCAATAGATTTGCCTGCGCCGGTCTCACCGGTTATTACGGTCATACCGCTGTGAAAATCAATCTCAAGCTCACGAACAATAGCAAAGTTGCTGATGGTCAGTTGTGCCAACATAGTCGTTTTCCTGTATGAAAAACCATTACTGTTATTGTGTACAGTATAAACTGGTTTTATATACAGTAAAGAGGCTGGTGTAAAATTAAAATAATTTTTTTGACCAGCCGAGCTTAGTGCTTAATGTATTGAAATAGCTGTAATCTTTTGGATGAATCAGATTCAGATGGTAATCACAACGACGAATCAGGACATCTTCACCTTCCTGAATCGGTAGCGCTATCTGGCTGTCGCAGCTAATTTCCAGATCGCTACGGCGGTGCGAAAAGCGCAGGCGAATTGTGCTGCTGCTGTTAATGACCAGCGGGCGCGCCGAGAGTGTATGCGGGAACATTGGCACCAGGGTAATTGCATCCAGTGATGGTGTCAGAATCGGGCCGCCCGCCGAGAGGGAATAGGCGGTAGAACCTGTAGGCGTAGAAATAATCAGTCCATCGGAGCGCTGAGAAAACGCAAAGATCTCGTCGATATACACTTCGAACTCAATCATATGCGCTACTTTACCTGGGTGAAGCACTACTTCGTTAATCGCTGTGCTGATGCGCTTCTGGCAATCTTGCTGGCAGACTTGTGCTTCCAGCAAAAAACGTTTTTCGCTGATGTAGTGGCCCTCCAGCACATCGGCTAACTGTTGTTGGGCGTTATCGGGGTCAAGGTCAGTCAGGAAACCCAGGTTGCCACGGTTGATGCCAATGACTTTAATGTCGTAGCGGGCGAGCGTGCGCGCCGCGCCCAGCATATTACCGTCGCCACCAACAACTACCGCGAGATCAGCCAGTTGTCCAATCTCCGCGAGTGTGCCAGTTTTCACATTCTTCAGTTGCAGTTCATGAGCGATTTGCTGCTCAACGATGACCTCGTAACCTTTTGTGCACAACCAGCGGTAGAGCATTTCATGTGTTGTCAGTGCAGTAGGGTGCCGTGGGTGTCCCACAATGCCAATACACTTGAAATGATTATTCATTTTTCCGAGGTCCTTGTTGTGAAGATTGATGACAATGTGAGTGCTTCCCTTGAAACCCTGAAACTGATCCCCATAATAAGCCAAGTTAGCGAGATGAATGCGAAAAAAACGCGGAGAAATTCATGAGTAGTAAAGAACAGAAAACGCCTGAGGGGCAAGCCCCGGAAGAAATTATCATGGATCAGCACGAAGAGATTGAGGCAGTTGAGCCAGAAGCTTCTGCTGAGCAGGTGGATCCGCGCGATGAAAAAATTGCGAATCTCGAAGCTCAGCTGGCTGAAGCCCAGACCCGTGAACGGGACGGTATTTTGCGCGTAAAAGCGGAAATGGAAAACCTGCGTCGTCGTACTGAACTGGATATCGAAAAAGCGCATAAATTTGCGCTGGAGAAATTCATCAACGAATTGCTGCCGGTGATTGATAGTCTGGATCGTGCGCTGGAAGTGGCTGATAAAGCTAACCCGGATATGTCTGCGATGGTTGAAGGTATTGAGCTGACGCTGAAGTCGATGCTGGATGTAGTACGTAAATTTGGCGTTGATGTCATTGCCGAAACGAACGTACCGCTGGATCCAAACGTGCATCAGGCCATCGCAATGGTGGAATCTGATGACGTTGCGCCGGGTAACGTACTGGGCATCATGCAGAAGGGTTATACGCTGAACGGTCGTACGATTCGTGCGGCGATGGTTACTGTCGCGAAAGCGAAAGCTTAAGCTTAATTTCTGCCTTCGTAATGAGTTACGGCCCTGCATATGAATGCCGGGCCGTTTTCGTTACTCCGCCACGCTTTCACGTAGCGGTTTTACAGGAAAAACTTTTACCTGCTTAATCATATTGTCCTGAACGTCGAGGATATCTATATCGTACTCGCCAATACGCACGCGGGTGCCTGCGACAGGGATCTCTTCCAGCGCCTCCAGAATAACGCCATTAACCGTGCGGGCATCATCTTCCGGTAGATGCCAGTTAAAGGCTTTGTTAATTTCTCGCACGTTGGCGGTGCCATCGATAATCACCGAACCGTCGTTTTGCGGTGTGACCTCTTCGGCAAGCGTTGGTGACATCGACGTGGTGAAATCACCGACAATCTCTTCAAGAATATCTTCAACTGTGACCAGCCCCTGAATATCTCCGTATTCGTTGACGACCAGACCAACTTTCTTTTTATTGCGTTGAAATTTAACTAATTGTGTACTGAGCGGCGTGCCTTCCGGAACAAAATAAATTTCGTCCGCAGCGCGCAGCATGGTTTCTTTAGTGAACTCTTTTTTCTCCGACATCAGCCGCCAGGCTTCACGTACTCGCAGCATACTAATGGCGTCGTCCAGAGAGTCGCGGTACAGCACGATGCGCCCGTGAGGAGAGTGGGAGAGTTGACGGAGAATCGATTTCCAGTCGTCGTTGATATCGATGCCGATGATTTCACTGCGCGGCACCATGATGTCATCAACGGTCATTTTTTCCAGATCGAGCACCGATAGCAGCATATCCTGATTGCGGCGGGAAATTTGTGAGCGTGATTCGTGCACAATGGTGCGCAACTCCTCTTTGCTTAAAGAGCCGCTGACTACGATATCGGTTTTGATACCCATCATACGCATCAGCATACGGGTGATGGCGTTCAGTAGCCAGACCAGTGGCATCATCAAAATTTGCAGCGGAGCCAGCAGAAAACTACTCGGATAGGCGACTTTTTCCGGGTACAGCGCGGCAATGGTTTTCGGCAATACTTCGGCAAAAACCAGCACCACGAAGGTCAGCACGCCGGTCGCAATCGCCACGCCTGCATCACCGTACAAGCGCATTCCGACAATGGTGCCCAGTGCGGAAGCGAGAATATTGACCAGGTTATTGCCGATTAACACCAGGCTTATCAGGCGGTCAGGTTTGCGCAGTAATTTTTCGACCCGTTTAGCCGAGCGATTACCCTGCTTCGCCATATGTCGCAGGCGATAGCGGTTGAGTGTCATCATTCCGGTTTCGGAGCCGGAAAAATAGGCTGAAATGACCACCATGATGATCAAAATTATGATCAACGTGGTAGTAGAGATATGTTCCAGGGGAAGCTCCTTTTCTGGTTTAGCTGATTAACTGCTGGACAATTCGGCTGCCAAAATAGGCCAGTGTCAGAATGACTGCGCCGGCGACGTTAAACCAGACAACGCGGCGTCCACGCCATCCTTCATGATAATGCCCCCACAGCAGCACAATATAGACAAACCACGCCACAATAGAGAGCACGGCCTTGTCGATATTTTCCATGCTAAATAAGTTGTGCATGTAGAACAGGCCTGTACAGAGAGTGAGCGTCAATAGCACCACACCAATTTGCGTGATGTGGAACATTTTACGTTCAATACTCATCAGTGGAGGCATTTCCTGATTAAACGCCAACTTCTTGTTCTTCAGTTGGTAATCAATCCATGCCAGTTGCAGCGCGTACAGGGCAGCGATAATCAGCGTGGCGTAGGAAAAGAGCGATAAGCCAATGTGCATCAGCATCCCGGGTGTTGCTTCCAGGTGGGTGATGTATTCATTGGGCATGAAGGTCGCCAGCGCCAGGTTGATGAGCGCAAAGGCGTAAACAATCGGCAGCAGCAGCCAGCCACGGTTACGTGAGGCCACAATGGTCATCACCGTACAGATCATCAGGCTGACCAACGAACCGACATTCAACAGGCTAAGGTTTTGTCCGCTATCACCGCCGGGCAGTATGCGGGCTTCAAGAGCAATAGCGTGGCAAACCAGCGCGATGACCGCAGAAATAATAGCCATTCGCCGCCAGCCGCCGTTTTTTTGCAGCAGACCGGGAATAATCAGTGCGAGACTGACAGAGTAGGCGACGAGCGCGAGCAGAGCAAAAACGGGCATAGTAATGTCGACAGTTTGAGCAATGAGAAAGAAAAGCAGTATAGCGTCAGGTGAACGCGGCTCCAACCGTTGCATAACAACAAAGACGCCTTCATGTTATACTGCGGCAAAATACTGATGATGTGTCGCGATTGCGGCCAACCGTTTCCACCCCAGGCGAGAGACAATGTTTGATAATTTAACCGATCGTTTGTCGCGCACGCTGCGCAATATCAGTGGCCGTGGACGCCTTACTGAAGACAACGTTAAAGATACGCTGCGCGAAGTGCGCATGGCGCTGCTGGAGGCGGACGTCGCTCTGCCGGTAGTGCGTGAGTTTATCAATCGCGTAAAAGAGAAAGCGGTTGGTCATGAAGTTAACAAGAGCCTGACGCCGGGGCAGGAGTTCGTCAAAATCGTCCGTAACGAACTGGTTGCGGCGATGGGCGAAGAGAACCAGACCCTGAACCTGGCTGCGCAACCGCCTGCGGTGGTGCTGATGGCGGGTCTGCAAGGTGCCGGTAAAACAACCAGCGTTGGTAAACTCGGTAAGTTCCTGCGCGAGAAGCACAAAAAGAAAGTGCTGGTGGTTTCTGCCGACGTTTATCGTCCGGCGGCAATCAAACAGCTTGAGACGCTGGCCGAACAGGTAGGCGTCGATTTCTTCCCTTCAGATGTTGGTCAGAAGCCGGTCGATATCGTTAATGCGGCGCTGAAAGAAGCCAAACTGAAATTCTACGACGTGTTGCTGGTGGATACTGCCGGTCGTTTGCACGTTGATGAAGCGATGATGGACGAGATCAAACAAGTCCACGCTTCGATTAACCCGGTTGAAACCTTGTTTGTGGTTGACGCCATGACCGGTCAGGATGCCGCCAATACGGCAAAAGCGTTCAATGAAGCGTTACCGCTTACCGGCGTAGTGTTGACCAAAGTAGACGGCGATGCCCGCGGCGGTGCGGCGCTCTCGATTCGTCACATCACTGGCAAACCGATCAAATTCCTCGGTGTTGGTGAGAAAACAGAGGCGCTGGAACCGTTCCATCCGGACCGCATCGCTTCCCGTATTCTCGGTATGGGCGATGTTCTGTCGCTGATCGAAGATATCGAAAGCAAAGTTGACCGCGCGCAGGCTGAGAAATTAGCCAGCAAGCTGAAAAAAGGCGACGGCTTCGATCTCAACGATTTCCTTGAACAGTTGCGCCAGATGAAAAACATGGGCGGCATGGCCAGCCTGATGGGCAAACTGCCGGGTATGGGGCAGATCCCGGAGAACGTGAAGTCGCAGATGGACGATAAAGTGCTGGTGCGTATGGAAGCCATCATCAACTCGATGACGCTGAAAGAGCGCGCTAAGCCAGAAATCATCAAAGGTTCGCGTAAACGTCGTATCGCTGCCGGTTGCGGTATGCAGGTACAGGATGTTAACCGTCTTCTGAAGCAGTTCGACGACATGCAGCGCATGATGAAGAAGATGAAGAAGGGCGGAATGGCGAAGATGATGAGAAGCATGAAAGGGATGATGCCGCCGGGATTTCCTGGTCGCTAAATGACCTTATGCGACAGAGTTATTAACTGTTGATTGCATTTTCTCCAGAAATCAGTAAAATTTTCGGGCTTTTAATATGACACCGGACTCCGTTCCTCGATGGGGTCCGGTTGTTTTATTCACACAAGAGGATGTTATGGTAACTATTCGTTTAGCACGTCACGGCGCTAAAAAGCGTCCGTTCTACCAGGTTGTTGTCGCTGACAGCCGTAATGCACGCAACGGTCGCTTCATTGAGCGCGTTGGTTTCTTCAACCCAATCGCTAGCGAAAAAGAAGAAGGCGCCCGCCTGGATCTGGATCGCATTGCTCACTGGGTTGGCCAGGGCGCAACTATTTCTGATCGCGTTGCTGCGCTGATCAAAGAAGTAAACAAAGCAGCTTAATCTGTCACGGTGGTCATGATGAGCAAACAACTCACCGCGCAAGCACCTGTTGATCCCATCGTTTTGGGAAAAATGGGTTCGTCTTACGGTATTCGTGGGTGGCTCAGAGTGTTTTCTTCCACCGAAGACGCCGAAAGCATTTTTGACTATCAGCCCTGGTTTATCCAGAAGGCGGGTCAGTGGCAGCAAGTCCAGTTGGAAAGCTGGAAGCACCACAATCAGGACATGATCATCAAGCTGAAAGGCGTTGACGATCGTGATGCGGCGAACCTGCTGACGAATTGTGAAATTGTCGTAGATTCTTCGCAGTTGCCTCAGCTTGAAGAGGGTGACTACTACTGGAAAGACCTGATGGGCTGCCAGGTAGTGACCACTGAAGGCTACGATCTCGGTAAAGTCGTCGACATGATGGAAACCGGATCTAATGACGTTCTCGTCATTAAGGCAAACCTGAAAGATGCGTTTGGTATCAAGGAACGTCTCGTACCGTTCCTCGATGGGCAGGTTATCAAGAAAGTCGATCTCACTACTCGTTCAATCGAAGTAGATTGGGATCCTGGTTTTTAAACCACCGGATAAACGGTAAAAGACGGCGCTATGTGGATTGGCATAATTAGCCTGTTTCCTGAAATGTTCCGCGCAATTACCGATTACGGGGTAACTGGCCGGGCAGTTAAAAATGGCCTGCTGAGCATCCAGAGCTGGAGTCCTCGTGACTTCACGCATGACCGGCACCGTACCGTGGACGATCGTCCTTACGGCGGCGGACCGGGGATGTTAATGATGGTGCAACCTTTACGGGATGCCATTCATGCAGCAAAAAGCGCGGCGGGTGAAGGCGCTAAGGTGATCTATCTGTCACCGCAGGGACGCAAGCTTGATCAAGCAGGCGTCAGCGAACTGGCAACGAATCAAAAATTGATTCTGGTGTGCGGTCGCTACGAAGGTATAGATGAGCGCGTGATCCAAACCGAAATTGACGAAGAATGGTCAATCGGGGATTACGTTCTGAGTGGTGGTGAGTTACCAGCAATGACGTTGATTGACTCTGTCTCCCGGTTTATTCCGGGGGTACTGGGACATGAAGCCTCAGCAACGGAAGATTCCTTTGCTGAAGGATTGCTGGATTGCCCGCACTATACGCGGCCTGAGGTGTTAGAAGGGATGGAAGTTCCGTCAGTGTTACTGTCGGGCAACCATGCCGAGATACGTCGCTGGCGTTTGAAACAGTCGCTGGGCCGTACCTGGCTTAGAAGACCTGAACTTCTGGAAAACCTGGCTCTGACTGAAGAGCAAGCAAGGTTGCTGGCGGAGTTCAAAACCGAACACGCGCAACAGCAACATAAACATGATGGGATGGCGTAAGCCCCCGAGATATCAGTTTACCCAGGATAAGAGATTAAATTATGAGCAACATTATTAAGCAACTTGAACAAGAGCAGATGAAGCAGGACGTACCTTCCTTCCGTCCGGGTGATACCGTGGAAGTGAAAGTATGGGTTGTTGAAGGTTCCAAAAAACGTCTGCAGGCATTCGAGGGCGTGGTTATCGCTATTCGTAACCGCGGTCTGCACTCTGCATTCACTGTTCGTAAAATTTCCAACGGCGAAGGCGTTGAGCGTGTCTTCCAGACTCACTCTCCGGTAGTTGACAGCATTTCTGTCAAACGTCGTGGTGCTGTTCGTAAAGCTAAACTGTACTACCTGCGTGAGCGTACTGGTAAGGCTGCTCGTATCAAAGAGCGTCTTAACTAATAACGCGTTCACGCCACATCCAAAGCGTGTTATAAAACAAGGGGTTAGCGTAGAGCTAACCCCTTTTTTATTTTGAGTGTCCATAGAGTGTCCACGCAGATAGAATACTTGCCAGCCCATCTATCCATCATCTACCTGATACTGTTAGTTTAGTACTTTTGGTTTACACTGAAATCTCATGAATGTGCGTATAAGGACGTAAAGGATGCTTTCCCACTCTTTTGAAGATCTTGCACAGGCCTTTCGGGTTTTATTAGAGTCTAACTGGTCACTACAGCGTTTGTTGGCTATTGATCGTGCTGAAGCAATTGGCAATTTAGAATCGGGCCTGAATACACAACTTAATGCTTTTCATAATTTGTATGACAACATGCAAAGCAATGGATTAGAGCCTGACTGGTATTTGAAACCTGAATTATTAATGATGCTTGTTATTCGAAATGCTCGGCATCATAACAAGGCCAACCGTATTAGAAGTATTTATAACTATCATCGTCAGTCCATGAACGACCCTACACAGCAAAAAAACTATTTTTATGTGAATTTCCCGGCACCTCCAGAGGAAGAAGGTGGTGGCTATTTTGAGGTTCCTATCTCATGGGGAGATATTGATAAGATGCTTTCTCTGCCGCGTCAAGAATCGAGACTCCGACCAGAGGCCAAAGAACGTATACGTGATTATTTAGATGCTAATTCATTTGAAGCACAAGCAAACCAGCTAGGTCTCACAAAAGAAGATATATTCATCAACTATGTGCCGTTATCTATGAGCGCTGGAATCGCACTTCATCCATTCATCAAAGATAATATTTCGCTTAATGATGATTCGGTTGAAGCTAAAAGCTTTTTATCGCTTTTTGCTTCAACACATCCTGCGTTAACAAAGCAACATATCTGCAAGGCGATAGCTTTTTCATTACCAATCTAAGTTTGATACAAGAAGGCCTGCAAAGCAGGCCTTTGATTTAAAGCCAGAGCTGATGTTGTTGGTATTTAGACGGGTGGGGTGGGGCGGGTTCAATTTCTCCTGGCTTCACGATAAAACGAGCAAGGCTCTCGTGGGTGACGAAAGTGCAACCGCAGTTGATGTTCTGGCACTGGTGGTAGCGCTCTTTCGTTTCAGTGCTCAGGTACCGGCTTGATCGTGCGTGTGCTGCATCCTGACATAGCGGACAGTGCATCATAATTTCTTCCCTCTCCTTGCTGACTTGAGGGGGATAATAAACTTGAATCTTACATTTGCAAGTTTTGTTTGTATAATCAAGATTCGTCGGTGTCATATTCTACATCCGAAAGCATCACCTCAAGCTCTACTGCCGTTGTGAAGCCATTCCCACCGAGATTATGGGTCACCCTGCTGATTATCCATGCTTGCTCGTCTATAACGCTCTTAAAGCCTGAGACCCTGACCGGCGTTTCGGGGTAAATATCCTCGCGGCCGGTCGCTAACATAATGGAGAACTCCGCAACCCCACGCTGCAATTTATCCCACTTCGCCTGAGCTGCACGCATCGCTTGCGCCTTTGTCGCGTAAATGGTCGTCAGCGCGAAAACGTTGTCAGCCTCACCGGCCATGTATTCACCCTCGCGGGCTTCCTGCTCTTTTTGCTTTTTGGCCGTGACTTTATTGCTCACTGGTTTTGCTTTCGGGTGCTGTAGCGCCCGGAGGTGTTGCTCTTTGGGCTTACGTTTCAGCTTCACTGTCTGCTTTTGTTTCGCCGGTTTCGGGTCTTTAGTGTGCAGCCACTTAGCGGTTACGCCGGTGTAAGCGCCACGGTCGGCAATGGCAAACTGATGCCGGTCACCGTCACCGCGCTGGATGGTAATTTGAGGAATAGCTTTTCCACTGGCAGTGGTACCGCTTCCCGCTTTGAGCATCAGCAATCTACCCGCTTTCACTGAGACCGCACCGCCGTTGCGTTCTGCGAGGCGAGTCAGGAAAACGGCGTCGGATTCCTGAGACTGGTCGATATGCGGAATCTGGATCCCCGCAAGAGAATCAGTGACGCTGGCCGTTAACTTGTTCCGCTCAGCTATCGAGCTGACGATTGCGCCGAGCGTGGTGTCATGCCATGACTCCTCACGACGGGAATTAAGCGTCCCGCGAAAATCCGCACCCCGGGCGCGAATGGTTACCGTATCCGGCGCCCCCGGTGCTCTACCTCATCGACGGTAAATCGCCCCTTGCTGACCAGAGAGAAACCTTTCCACCCGAGATACAGCGACAGCACCGCACCGCGAATCGGCAATGCGACCAGACCGTCAGTATCGTCGAGCTCGATGTCGAGCTGGTCGGCCTCAAAACCCCGATTGTCCGTCATCGAGAGGTTAATCAGCCGGTCACTGATATTGCCGGTGATATCTTTGCTTTCCAGTGTCAGCATAAAGTCGGGCGTCAGCGTGGCACCCGCGCCGGTGATAATATCCAGCATGATTACGCCCCCACCATCGACAGCAGATCGCCAGCTTTCCCGACCAGACTTTCGGCCTGTTTTCCAATATCGCCATACACCGCGGCGAGCGACTCATCGACACGGGTCAGTGACAGGGTGAAGCTGATTTTTCGTGGCGTCCCATCCTCAAAAAATACCGTGCCGGTCTCCGAGACATTACTGACAACAAACATCCCGTAAATCCAGCCTGAGCCAGAGATAAGCGGCCATGCGCGCCCCTGTTCAGCCATTGCATAAAGCGCCAGCATCGTGAGCTTACCGCCGGTCAGCTCAGGATACAGGTCACCGCTCAGGGTGATTTTATCTTCCCCCTCGCCGAGATACTGAAAAGCGTCACGCTTCCCGATGCGAGAGTTTGACGCCCAGCTATAATCCGCGCTGCGCTGCATGCTCTGGTAGGGCAGCGTCTGACGCATAAAAACAAACATACCTAATGCCAGCATCATAATCAGTCTCCTTAGTCATGCATCATGCTTGCGCGGGCTTTGGCGCGCTTCTCGCGCTCATACTTTTCTAATGCATCCTGCAAATCATTACCCAACCGATCTCCCGGCATACCATTGCCCGGCACGGTGATTTGATAGATTGGCCGACTCTGGTCGATGTAGGTTTTACCGGCGGGTGCCGTGACCGGCTGATAGCTGTTGTATGCGCTGATTGCCGGGCTGTAACCGTTCTGCGTCGCTGCATTGGCTTTCGCCGCAGTCTGGTCAAGTGAGCTGGATTCTTTGTTGATAATGCCGAGTTTTTCGAGCACCCAGTCAATCCCGCTTCGCAGCTTGTTAAAGGCGTTAAGCGGCATCAGCAGCGCATCGGCCAGCGTCTGACCGAACATAACCCCAACATCACGACAACTGTTGAGCGTGTCCTGAGTCGCTTTCACCGGCGCTATCAGGTCTTTAAACCACTGCCAGACGCCGCGAAGTTTTTCGCCGAGACCGTCGAAAATGGGTGCCAGCGGGGCGAACATTTCCCCGACCGGCGCAAAGGCACTCATGAGCCCCTCGACCACACCGGCAAAGAATGCGCTGACAGGCTCCCAGTATTTACGGATAAGCAGCGCGCCAGCGACAACAGCCGCCGCTACCGCCACGACAGGCCACGTAATAGCACCAATAGCCGCAATGACCCCGCCACTGATTGTCGTAAAGACCGCACCAAGCGCACCAGCCGCCGAAATGATGGCGTTAATACCAGTAATTACCGGCCACGATACAAGGCCAATGGCACCAATCATCCCCACAATACCGACAGCTGCCGCCGTAATGACACCCAGCGTGGTGGCAAGAGATTTGTTCTTTTGGATCCAGCTATCGAGCCTCAATACATACCCTGTCGTCGTTTGTACCAGCTTTCTTAATGATGACTCTTGCTGGTCAAACAGGTCGGTTCCTACCGCTTCATACGCAGACTGAAACTCTTTAAAATCGCCGCCGAGGTTATCCTGCATGACCTTCACCAGCTCAGCGGTTTTGCCATCCGATGCTTTAAGGGAAGCGGTAAGCTGGTCTAATTTCCCGCTCGAGGCAGCGGTCATGAGTACCGCAGCCGACGAGCTGGCCTCTTCACCGAAAATGGTTTTCATATATTCGGCACGCTGGCCGGTGCCGAGGTTGTTTTTATCAAAACTCCGCTGCATTTCTTTCAGGATGGTAAATATTGGACGTGTGTTCCCCTTACCATCAGCCGTTTTGACGCCGAGCTCTTTAATGGCGTCATACGCTTTGCCCGTTGGAGCCTGCAGGCGACTTAATACGGCACGGCTCCCCGTACCCGCCATCGATCCCGTAATTTTGGCGTCATGCAGTGCGCCGACCATTGCGGCTGTTTCTTCGATGCTGACCCCGGCATTTTTCGCCACCGGCGCGGCATAAGTCAGCGCATCACTCAGGCCGTCAAAGTCGGCGGCGGTTTTGTTCATCGTCATCGACAGAACATCACCGATATGGGCGACCTTATCGTTTGAAAGCTGGAAGGCAGAGCGCATCCCCATCAATAACCCGGCGTTCTCTTCCATCGTTCGACGGTTTGCGAGCGCCATATCGAGTGTTACGGGGGTAGCGGCCTGAATAGCCGCAGCATCGCCGCCAGCCTTTGCAATAATAATCTGAGCACCGGCAGCATCATCAGCCGACGCGGCGGTGTTGTCACCGAGCTGGCGCGCCTGTTTGCGGAGCGCCACCATATCAGCTGAGTCTTTACCGACACCGAGAACGGCCTGTAACTCAGAGTTTTTCTGAGCAAAATCATAACCGGGCTTCATCAGTGCAACACCGGCAAGCGCTCCGGTCGTTGCCATGCCTATCCCGGCAGCGCCCATCGATGCCGCATTTCCAGCCAGTGCCTTTCCTGCCTGATAGCGTTTTTGTACTGCGCTGAGTTTTGCCTGTTGCGCGCTGACCCGCGCCAGTGCTTCATGCTGGCGGTTAAGTTGTGCGGTAGTTTCATTGATAGAGTTTTTCAGGCGGCTTTCATCATTCGACAGATTGCGCGTATTAATCCCCGCTTTGCCGAGCTCGGTCTGTTGCCGCTTCACCGATTGGGTGAGGCTGTTATATTTTGCCTGTAACCCTTCAGCCGAACGCTTTGCTGATTCCAGCACTCTGGCCTGTGCCGCCGTTGGCCGTTCCGTGTTTTTAAACTGCACCGCCAGCTCGGCGGCTTCCTGTTTTGCCTTTTCCAGTGCCTGTCCGGTTACCGCCAGTTGTGCGCTGGTTTTGCGAAAACCGTCGATTTTCGATGCCTGACCATTCAAATCACGCAGGGATTGCTGAGTCGTGCGGATATCGCCAGACAGCGATTTGCTCGCCGTCTGGATCGCTTTAAAGGGTCGGGTCGCCTGGTCGACAGCTTTCAGCAGCACTTCGAGTTTGAGGTTATTACTCATTCGTGTTTCCGCTTCGCTGTAGCGCTTTTTCGCGCCAGTTGACGAGTTCGGTCAGGCTCATGGGATACAGGTCTGATGGCGACCAGTGGAAAATTACCGCTATGTCAGCCATCAGGTCATCGACCGAGAGTTTTTGCGGGAAGGTTACGCCGCCTAACTCGGTGACAAAAAACCGACCACCTTACCGGCAAACGACAGCAGGTCGGGCAGCTCCAGTGCGGCGGCTTCCTGCTCGGTCAGCGACGGCATGGTCATGCGCGGCAGCACTTTAATCAGCGCATCGACGTCAGAGTTTGCGACAGATGCCAGGCTGACACCGCGAAGGGTTCCGGCACACGGTTTTAACAGGGTGACGTCGGTAATAACCTGCTCACCGCGCTTAATGGGTTTAATCAGAGTGACGATATTTTCGTTAGTTTTATCCATGATATTTCTCGTTAAATTCTGGTTTCAGGATGCCCGGCCAGCCATGCTGACCGGGGCATAAATTACAGGCCGATATTTTGTCGGTGCGCCTCGAGCATGTCGGTGCCGTTCACTTTTTCGATGAGGTTCACGGTGTCGATTTCCACCAGTTCCGAGCCATTCATCGTCAGCTTGAAATAGGTACACGCGAGAGCGATTTTCGACTCGGTGTCTTCGCCCTGTTTGGCTTCACCGAGGTCGATTTCTTTCTGACGGCCACGGAGAACAACCTCAACCGGCACGGTCTCGCCGGTGTCATCACGCTGGTAAGACCCGGCAAAACGTAGCGGTACGGAGGCCGCGCCGGTGGCAGCGTATAACGACCAGATAGCGTCATCGGGGAAGCCGCCGAGAGAGATTTCAGCCGACAGCGCATCGTCATCGAGGCCGAGGTCGACCGGTGCCGAACCATTCATCCCGCCGCCGCGATAGTTCTCGAGCTTGCGGGTTAATTTCGGCAGCGTGACGGACTGCACGACGCCGAGATAACTCACCCCATCGATAAACAGGTTCATGAGTTTGAGCTTGCGCGGTAATGCCATTTGTCAGGCTCCTTATTTGCTGTTGACGGACGAGATAAGATTCGCCAGATATTTATCAGTAATGCGCTGGCGTAAGGTCAGGTGTTCGAGTGGCGGCACCGGCGTATAGTCATAATCGATAAACAGTTTCCCGGCTTTCAGGGTTTCTTTACTGTTGGCCTCTTCGTCAAACCAGCACGTCGCATCGATGATGTAACCGCCGGTTTTCAGCTCGCGGAATTTCGCGTTGATGCCGTCGATAATGTCGCGAATCAACGTCGCGGTGATGGGCTTATCGTTCGCCCACATATGCCCCTCGGCTATTGTGTCGGCTATGACCTGTGCGGTGCGGGTGTAGTTCTCAAACTGAAACAGCGGGTCATCGGAGCAATTACGGTTACCCCAGAAGCGGAAACCATCGGCACGAATCAGCGTCGTAACACCGGCCTCATTCAGCAGGTCGGCATCAGTGCCAGATTCCTGCAAATCCCAGAAGACCGACGCACTGATACCGGTGACGCCATTGATGCCGACGTTTGACAGGGTTTTATGCCAGCCTGTGTCATTGTCGATTTTTGCGCGCAGTCCCAACGCGATTGCTGTTGCATAACTGGTTGTGGTCGCGTTGGCCGTGGTATCCCACCCGAGGAAGTCAGGCCAGATAATCATGAGCTCACGGGCGCTGAAGTTTTCGCGGTAGGCGATAACGTCAGCAATGGTTTTACAGCCCCACGCGCTGACATAGGCGAAAGCGCGCAGCTTCTGAGCCACGGAGACAAGCGCGGTCGCCACCTCCTGAGTATCGAGCCCCGGCACACCGAGAATACGTGGCTTCACGCCGGTGACCGCTTTCGCCGTTAACAGCGCTTTCATCCCGGTATATTTGCCATTCTCATCCGTGGTGCCGATGATGTTAGAAATGGTTTGCGCCTGTGCCTCTTCGCCGTCGCCGGTACCCTCCGCGACACGCACAACAACGACAACCGGTTTTGACTGGTTAGCGATGAGCTGTAAGGATTTTGCCAGGGTACCTTTAGTACCGGCTTTTGCGATGGCGCTTTGTGGGTTGGTAATCAGCACCGGCTCATTGAGAGGGAAAGCCCCGGCGTCAGCATCACTGGCTGTGCAGACCATGCCAACGACCGCCGTTGATACCGTCGAGATTGTGCGGGTGCCGTCGTTAATTTCGACGACCTCGACACCGTGATGATAATCACTCATCCGTTTAACTCCGTTAGTTGAGGTGAGTGATATTGTCTGGTTTACGCCTGTATGCGGCTATTTGTCAGGGTTCGCCGGTGGCTGACACAACGGGATTTGTCGCCGGAAATTTTTTATACAGCGTCGATATGCCCACATCAAAAATCAGTGCAACACGCTGTCGGGATTCTCCGGCCGCAATCAACCGGCCAGCCTGAGCCCATTCATCAGGCGTCAGCTTCGGCCTACGACCTCCGATCCTGCCTTGTGCCCGGGCTGCATCCAGCCCGGCGCGGGTTCGTTCGACGATTAACTCGCGTTCCATTTCTGCAAGAGCGCCCATGATGTGAAAGAAAAATCGCCCCATCGGGGTTGAGGTATCAATACTGTCGGTCAGGCTTCTGAAATTAACCCCTCGCTGGCGAAGCTCTTCAGTCATAGAGACAAGATGGCGCATGCTACGCCCGAGCCTGTCGAGCTTCCAGACAACGAGAGTATCACCGGCATTAAGTTGCCTGAGTGCGCGATTTAACCCTGGCCTGTTTGTCGATTTACCGCTGATTTTATCCTCGAAAATTAGCTCACATCCCGACCGTTCCAGCGCGTCACGCTGTAGCGCGGTATTTTGTTCATTTGTTGATACGCGCACATAGCCAACCTGCATTTGTTTTCCCTCATGCAAAAGCCCAAATGATGCCAGCTAGGGGGGAAAACTACATTTTCTTAAACGTTGGTTTGGGAGAATTATCTCTGGCTGGCACTGCATCGGGTGTCATTGGTCTGAA
>OBUV01000101.1_pt1 | contig 46144 bp, 43 predicted proteins | sample 1475971 | NCBI WGS metagenome assembly OBUV01 (sample SAMEA2579962, study PRJEB22360) | human gut metagenome | biome: human gut; feature: human-associated habitat; material: faeces | place: Denmark | collected 2008/2010
CGCTATTTTACGGGGGGAGGGGGGGAACCCGATAGGAGTAGCCGCCATGAAACACGATGAGGAGAACTGCCTGGAGTATTCGGTTTCGCTGTTCAGTTTTCAGAGATTCTGGAATCAAGGGTACAATACTGCCGCAGTGGAATTATTGAAGACATTTGCGCAGGAACAGGGAATCAGGAGTCTGAAAGCTTATGTGGTGGAAGAAAATTACGGGTCGAGAAAAGTGATGGAGAAATGCGGATTTCACAGAACGGACATTCTTCATTTTGACGATTTCCCTTCCGGCCTGTACGTTTACTCTTTGCAAATCGGATCAAGGGATGAAGACCAGAAGCAGGCTGCTGCCGGAACACCGTGACTGTTACAGTATACAGGGATATGGGGGGCGTAGTACACAGGATTTTGGATTACAGGATCGAAATTAAAGCCATTTAAAAGGAAGGCCGGAAGGGAAATGTGTGATCATTTCCATCCAGCCTTCCTTTTTAATAGCTTTATCAATCCGATTCCTGCAAAATCGGAAAATATTCAACCTCGGCTAATAGTTTTGTTCTCATATATCCTTGGGCATTTGAGATACAATAACTTTCATACAGCATTGAATTTATTGTGCCGTAATTGCAGAAGGAGTGAATACCATGTATAATTTGATTATTGTGACGCCTGACCAGATGCGGCGGGACTACTTGGGATGCTATGGGAATATGGAGATCAGGACTCCCGGTATCGACGGGCTTTCTGAAGAGGGGATTACCTTTGAAAATTGTTACTGCGCAGCGCCCCTCTGTGCTCCAAGCCGTATCAGTTTTGCCACCAGCACGTACTTTTCAGAGCATAACCACAGAAATTACTGGTCTGCCATCAGTGCCGATGTTCCGAATCTTGTTATGCAGCTGAAAAAGAGGGGATACCGGACTGGAATGTATGGGAAAAACCATTTGTTTCTCTATGATGATTTGAACCGTGTCTGGGATGGACTGGATGAGATCTGTCTGGGTAATTATGATGGTCATGAGAAATATACTCACTCCTGGTCGTCATTCCAGATGGAGCCGGATCACCGGTTCAATATTACAGGACGCCTTACAGATGAGGCGATTGCCTTTATGAAAGAAAACAGGGAGGGACCTTTTTTTACCTGGATCAACTATCAGGATCCCCATCCGGCTTTCACATGCCCGCCTCCGTATGATACCATGTATGATCCGGACCAAATTGTACCGGGAAAGGAGTGGTATTACCAGACAGGAAGTGAAACTGGAGCCGAAGGACCGGAAGAAAGCAGGGATCGGATGCCATGCAGGGAGTCCGTGCAAAGTCCGGAACCAGTGCGGAATGAGGTCTGGAGAAAGCACTCCGAAATGGATTTGTGCACGGATGAAGATTATCGCAATGCAGTCTCTCACTATATGGGACAAATCACCTATGTGGACAGCTGTGTAGACCGGCTTCTAAAGTATTTAAGGGAAAGTGGTCTGGAGAAAAATACGGTTGTACTTTTCTTTTCCGATCATGGAGAGCTTCTGGGAAGTCATCATATGATGCATAAAATCCCTGTATTTTATGATTGTCTGACCCGTATCCCGGTAATTCTTAAATATCCGGGGTGCCAGAAGGGGGTGCGTTTTCGCGGACTGGTGGAGGAAGTGGATTTAGTTCCCACGCTGTTGGAATTACTTTCTGTGAATATCCCGGATACCATGTGCGGCCGTTCGCTTTACGGCAGCCTGAAAGAGGGAAAATACGAGGAATGGCGGGAGACAATCCTCTGTGAGGCGGGTGGAGGGGCCCCTACGTATAAAGAGCCTGTGAAAGGGCTTAAACTATTGGCACCACATGCCCCGACATCCTTTGGTCCCGGAGCAATGGTGCGGAAAGGTAATTATAAGCTGAGCATTTATCATGATGACCAGGGAGAGTTATATCGGATCGACAGTGATCCGGAGGAGCTGCACAATCTTTATGATGATCCTGAATATTTTGCAGTCAGACAGGAGCTGACGCTGATTCTGCTGAAACGTATCCTGGGGGTTAAGGTAAGAGAGACTGGCGGGATTGAATGGAACTTTGAAGAGTACGGGCAGGATGTGCGCTTTGAACCACTGGAAATGGCCGGATCAATCAGAGATGTCAGATTCAGCGGTTAATATGCAGGGCTTACCGGCACTTTCCGGTGTTTCGATGTACATGGAATATATCGGTATTTTTTCTACATGGAATCTGTATTTTCTTCCTTTCGAAGATTGGGAAAAGGGGATATGATTGTTTCATAAGAAACAGGTAAAAAAGGAGGAACAAGACATGAAAAGAACGGGACACATGACGGCGATTCTGCTGACAGCGGCCATGGCGGCCAGCCTTACGGCCTGCGGAGGGGGTAACAACGCAGGGACTGCCAATGCGACAGATAAGGCGCAGGAAACAGCGGCAGATACGAAGTCTGCCGCAGCGGAAAGTACGGAAAAGTCGGCGGCTGGCCAGGAGGATAAGATTACTATCACCTACTGGAATACAAACCGTCACGACCAGGAGTATATGGCGCCGCTGATCGAAGAGTTCAACAACACCAACACGGACAACATTTACATCGACTATCAGATCTATGCGGAAAATTACGCTCAGATGCTGGATCTGTCCTTCAGCACGGATTCAGCTCCCGATGTATTCCAGATCTCCAACGACGGGCTGGCTACCATTGTAGAAAAGGGGTATGCCATGGATATTACCCCGTTTATGACGGAGGAGTACAGAGAGCGTTTCGGGGAAGGCGCCTTTGTAGAGGGAATCAACATGATAGACGGCAAGATATATTCCCTTCCATATACTGCTTCTGCAGTAAGACTTTTCTATAATCAGGATATCTTCGACCGGGTAGGAATCAAGGAGCCGCCGGCTTCCCTGGAAGAACTGGTGGCGGATGCAAAGCTGATTACGGAGCAGTTATCCGGCGAGGGCATCTATGGTATCGCCGGGAATTATAAGAGCAGCGCTGCTGTTTACCGTACTGTCGATCCCGTGGTTATGGTGAGCGGCGGAACGAGAGGCGGTTTCGACTATAAGACCGGAACGTATGATTTTACCAGCTATAAGCCGGTTCTGGAGGCATTCCGCGAGATGTACGAAGGCGGATATGCATTTCCGGGTTCTGAAGCTCTGGATATCGATCCGCTGAGAACACAGTTTGCCGCAGGAAAGATTGGTATGTATATGTCCTTAAGCCATGCGGAGCCGGGAGTATATGCGTCCCAGTTTCCGACAGATATTAACTGGAACTGTGCCTGTATTCCGGCAGCAGGCGGTGTCATAAAGGGAAAACAGCAGCTTTGGACGGGCGGCTACAGCTTTGCGGTAAATGTCAATACGGCTCATCCGGAGGAGGCCTGGAAGGTGATGGAATTCCTTCACAGCGACGATGTAATGAGCGGTTATTACACCGCTGGCTTGGGAACCGTTATGATCCCGACAGCAGTAGAAAAAGCGGAGACTCCTGACTCTGTAAAGAAGATGCCTGCACTGGAACTGACGGACAATGACAGAAATTATCCTGCATTGCCCAACGGACTGAAAGTGGAAGGAAAGGACTATGCAAGCGTATTTGTAGAAGTCATTTTTGGCATGACAGATGCGGACAAGGCGATTGAAGATTTGAACAAACGATATAATGATGCGTATGACAAGATGGTGGAAGCCGGTACAGACCGAATCGTCTATCCCAACTTTACCACGGAAAGTTTAGATACATCGAAATAAAAAAAAACGAAAGGGCATCCTGCCGTGCGGGATACCCTTTTCGGCATGGGAGGTATCAGGAGTATGACAGTCAGAAGGTGGCAGGAATCCATAGACCATATGAGTTTCCGCAGAAAAATGTCCCTGTTTCTGCTGGCCGCGGTCAGCCTGATTCTGTTGACAGGCCAGTTCGCCCAGTATGAACTGACAAAGCAGCAGACACGCAGGCAGGAACAGGAGCAGGCGATGGCGAATATGGCACAGATTGAAACGTACATGGAGATGAAGATGAAAAATGTCATCGAGCGTCTTTACTATATCGGGGTAAACCAGACCTTTTACAACGCGGTAAAAAAGGTGCTTTTTGATGATAAGGGGGCGGCTGACAGTGTGGTAATGGGCGATATTTCCAGTACGCTGGCTCTGTATAAGATTACGGAACCGCTGATTTCTTCCCTTTATCTCTATACGCCTGCCGCCAGCTATACGGACAACACGGTGCTGGTTAACCGGGATTTTGATTTTAAGACTTCCGGACTCTATCCGTATATGGAAGAGACAGGCCCTGTCATTATCGGAAGCCCATGCAGGGACGAGATCTTTATAACGAGAAAAAATGTAGTCCCGATAATCTATAAGTTTACCGTGGAAGGGTATGGAGGAGAGGCGGCTCTTTTAGCCAATTTAGACCAGAACGCCCTGTATGAATATCTGAAAAAAATCCTGATGTCCGAGGACGTTAGTGTGGTTCTGTACGACGACGAGGGGAACCGGATTGTGAGCAGTATAAAAAAACAGCATCTGGGGCTTTTTGAAGAAAAGTTAAAAGCAGAGGATCTAAAGGCCATGGCACTCGATGACGAGGCGTTTCACACACTCCGATATGGCGGTGAAAATTATTGGATTAATAATGGCCGGCTGGACTTTGCCTCCTGGAATCTGATCTATATCCGTTCGGAGAAAAGCGTATTTCAGAAGTTAGGCTCCCTGACGGTCGCTTATGTGGCGCTGAGTCTTTTGGTTCTGGCCGTCATCTTCCTTGCGGTTATGGCGATTGTGAAGAGGCTGACCATGCCCCTGATGGAACTGTCGGACCTGATGCAGAAGGCCGGTGAGGAGAAGTATGAGATTGATTTCCCATACCGGAAGCACGATGAGATCGGCCTGCTTGCGGTCAGCTTCAACCATATGGTGCGTTATACAAGAGAATTGTTTGAGCAGCTGAACCAGTCTATCGAGCAGCTGAAGGAAGAAAAAGAGAAAGTGAGGATCGAGCAGCTGTTAAAAAGGAGAGCCGAGTTAAAGGCACTGCAGGCCCAGATCAATCCTCATTTTCTATACAATACCCTGGATTCTATCCGCTGGAAGGCAGAAGATATCGAGGCAGAGGATATCAGCCAGATGACGCAGGCTCTGGCGACTGTGTTCCGCATCGGCTTGTCGAGGGGAAGAGAACTGATCACCATCGAAGAAGAGCTGGAGCATGTGGGCAGTTATCTGGAAATCCAGTGCCTGAGGTATGGTACGCTTCTGCAGTATGAGATTGATGTAGATCAGGCATTGATGGAATACTACACCGTAAAACTGATTCTGCAGCCCCTGGTGGAGAATTCCATCTATCATGGAATCAAGGAGAAAGGGGAGCAGGGGCTGATCCGCATTACCGGAAGAAGAGAACCGGCACAGATGGTCTTTTGCGTAGAAGATAACGGAATGGGAATCCCGGAGGAACAGTTGGAGCGGCTGAATCAGGATCTTATGAGGAATCTGTCCGTCAGCAAAGAGGGGTATGGAATATTCAATGTAAATGAGAGAATCCGGCTGTATTTTGGCGAGGCCTATGGCCTTAGGCTGGAAAGCCGAAGCGGGGAATGGACGAGGGCGGTAGTGACGCTGCCGTTGATTGAAGAGTGGGAGGTAGAAAGCTATGTACCGTATTCTGATCGCAGACGATGAGGCTGGCATCCGGGAGGGCGTGGCACGTTATTTGAGAAAGCACTGCAGTACGTATGAGGTGGCGGAGACGGCGGAGAACGGAGCGGATGCACTTAAAAAGGCGCAGGAACTGCTGCCGGAGGTGATTATTACGGATATTGCCATGCCAAGGATGAACGGGCTCGATTTTCTGGAACAGATCCGGCATACGCTTCCGGATACAAAGATGATTATAGTCAGCGGATATGATAAGTTTGAGTATGCCAGGCAGGCCATGCGGCTGGGCGTAAAGGAATACTTAGTTAAGCCTCTTGATACGAAAAAACTGCTGGCGGCTCTGGAAGAATTAAAAACAGAACTGGATGCCGAAAAGGCGGCATGGAACCGGATGGACAGTACAGATACAGGAGCAGGAGGAGCAGCAGGAAAAGGCTCAGGAGAGTGCAGAGAGACAGGTGGTTTAGGATCGGAGGAGACAGGAGGTCCGAGAACGGAGAAAGACGGAAGGGACGGAGGCGGGGACGGCCAGAAAGAGCAGGCAGTTCTTGCGGAAAAACTTCATCAGGCTGTGGGGGAGACGGAATGTACAGAGGATGACCTTAGTATCCGCAGGGTAGCGCTTTGGCGGGGGAATGTACCTGCAGAAGCACTTCGGACGGCGCTGCGAAACCGCTTTAAGGGAATCGTGAAGGCCACCTGTATTTCCACGGCTGAGGAGAAAAATGCCATCGTCTTTCAGTATAATAAGGAGGAAAGTGCCCAGGCGTTTATCAAGATGAATCTGGGGCTGACTGCCGTAGCCAATCATATGAAACAGGAAAATCTGGGGGATGTCCGTTTTTTCCTCGGAGGAGAGGTGACAGGCCTAAACCGGCTGGCCTGTTCCTGGATGCAGGCCAGGACAGCCGCAGAGTACGGCCTTTTCGGGGAAATGCCTCCGGTCTTTAATTACGAGGACGGGGTGGCAAAACAGCTGGCCGCGTGCAGCTGTCCTCCGGAAGAACTGCTTAAAAAACTGGTGATGGAGGCGTGCTATGGTAACAGCCAGTCTCTGGAAGCCGCCGCTGACAGCCTGTTTACCTGGTTCCAGAAGGAACAGAATGGGAATGCCGCGTTTATCCGAAGCAATGTTCTGGCGGTCAGCCACCGCATTCTGGGACATGAAACGAATACTGCGGCTATTACGTATCTCGAGGCAGAGAAATTCAGACAGAGCGTTATGAAGGCGGAGAGTCTGGAGGAACTGAAAAAAGAATTTCTGCATTTCCTGCGTTTTATGGGGGAGAAGAAGACCGGAAGTGTGAGACAGGAACAGTCTATAGCACAGAAGGTGGACAGGATCATTCAGGAGAATATAGGCAATCCGGAATTCAGTCTTGATGATGTGGCGGGACTCCTCTTTATCAGCCCCAACTACCTGCGGCAGCTCTTTAAACAGGAGACAGGGATGACATTTGTGGAATACTTAACCAGAACCAGGATGAAGCAGGCCAAAATGCTTCTGGATACGGGGGAGGTCCGCGTGGCTGATGTGGCTGAACATGTGGGATACCGGGATCCCCGGTACTTTTCGTCCTGCTTCAAAAAACTGTATCAGATTTCACCCAGTGATCTGCTGGAAAAGGGAAAATCGTAATTTTTTAAACGTCATATCGATCGATTCTTTCTCACGGCTATGGCGTTCCCCTCCTTATAATAAAGGTAACGATTAAAGGAGGGGAATGCCATGAAAGAGAAGAATGCAAATCTGAAAAAGGTTCTGAAACGGGAGAAGACATCGTACCTGATGCTGCTTCCAAACATCATTTTATTTGCGGTATTTACCATTTACCCGCTCTGCTGGGTACTGCGCTATATGTGCTTTGATTATAAAGGCTATGGCGAGGCGGTATTTACCGGTCTGGACAATTTCGTCCGTATTTTCACCAGGGATAAGGAATTCTGGAATTCCGTAATTAACACTATTATCTATGTGGCAGGAAAACTGTTTTTGACCCTGCCGATCGCCTTTCTGCTGGCAGTTGTCTTAAGCAGACAGACGAAGGCCAATACCGTAGCGCAGTCCATTGTATTTACGCCGACCATCATGAGCAGTGCAGTTATGGCCCTGATCTTCTATCTGCTGTTTAACACCTATAACGGTGATATCAACCGTTTTCTCATGAGTCTGGGTATTATTCACACAAATGTCAACTGGCTGGGTGTGAAACTTGCTATGGGAACGGTCATTGTCATAGCAGTCTGGGGCGGAATCGGAAACTATATGGTTTACTTTATCGCAGGACTGACCGGAGTGCCGCAGGATGTCTATGAAAGTGCGAAAATAGACGGCGCGGGCAGTGTGCAGATTCTGTTTCGGATCACACTTCCCATGATGACGCCGATCATTAAGATGGTGCTGATGCTGGCGCTGGTAGTTTCCTTTATGGATATGCAGAGCATTATGGTACTGACAGAAGGCGGCCCAATGGGACGGACCAATGTCATGTTCCTGTATCTGTATCAGTTATTTTTCCCGATTACAGTAGGATCCAGCGTGCCTCAGGAGTTTGGATACGGTGCTGCGGTCAGCCTGGTATCGGCCTGTATCGTTGGATTGTTTACGGGTCTTTATCTCTTCCTTGGCAGGAAGCTGGATAAGGTTATGGAATAGGAGGAAAAGGGATGAATCAGGATGTTATTATGAGAAGGCTGGTCAGGGCGGCAGGATTTGTGGTAAAGTGGCTGTTTGTAGGGATCATGTGTATCTTTACACTTTATCCGGTGATATACGCGGTGATCGGATCCTTTAAGACAAACGCGGAGCTTACTCTGGGAGGCAGTTTTCTTCCTGCCGAGTGGCAGTTTCAGAACTATGTATATGCATTTCAGAAGCTGGATTTTGGACGGTACATTGCAAACAGTGTATCGCTGGCCCTTCTGACTGTACTGTTCAGTGTCGGGACGGCTTCCATGGCGGCATATGTCATGGCGAGAAGGACATTTCCGGGAAAACAGGTGCTTAATGTATGTTATCTCTGTTCCATGTTTGTATCAATCGGTTCGGTGTCGCTGTATCCCCTTTATAAGCTTCTTTCGGCGGTTGGATTAAACAGCAGTATGGTGGGCCTTGCCCTGCTGCTTACTGGCGGCCAGGCGGCCAATATCTTTCTGATTACCGGTTTTGTGAGAAGTGTTCCGCGGGAACTGGATGAGGCGGCTACCATTGACGGAGCGGGAACTTTTCGAATATTCTGGCAGATTATTGTACCCGCTGTCAAGCCGATTCTGGGTGTGGTGGCGCTCTTTTCCTTCCGCCATGCATGGAATGAATTTGTTTCCGTACAGGTGTTTTCCATGTCCAATCCCAACTTAAAGACGTTGAGTGTGGCCGTGGCATCTCTGCGGTATTCCGCTAACGCAGCGGCCGAGTGGCATATTATGGCGGCGGGGGCATCCATAGCCCTGCTTCCAATTCTGATTGTGTATTTGTTTGCTAACCGGCAGTTTATTGCAGGATTGACTGCGGGAGCCGTTAAGGGCTAGAAGGGGGAAAACATATGAAGACTGTATTATTGCCAAACAGAGCCGGATTTATCACGAATTATCTGGTATGCGGTCCGAGGGAGATAGAATTCACCGATCCCACGGGAATGCATGATGATAATCAGCTGAAGTACGAAGCATATTTAAGGAGTATACTGCCCCGGGAGGCGCAGGAACCCTCCCATTTGAATATTTATCTGGGCCAGACGGGGCCGGAGGGGATGGACTGGAGATATTATTTTTCCTACGGTGACTGGTTCGTGGATTACAGCACCTTCTATTCCACACTCACTCGGGTGGAATTGTCCGCTGCCGTCTGCCTGAAGGTGGAAGAGGAGAGAAGGGTTAAAGCTGCGCTTTGGTCCTATGCAGCTGTCACCGTATGGTGCAATGGTGAGATTTCAGGAAGTATTGATACTCCGGTTTATAAGCCAATCCAGAGAACGGAGATGGATTTAAAGCTTCACAGGGGAGAAAATCTTCTTTATGTGAAACTTCAGAATTTAGGGGTTCGGGATACCAGGACCATCTTCGGGATTCAGCTGTTGGGAGATCTGGAGGGGGTGGAAATCTCCCTTCCCGGAAACGAGGCGGCAAAGCGGTACGAGTATGCGGACCGCTGGCTGTCCGGTATTCGGAAAGAAGGACAAAAAATGGTATTTCCAGAGCCTGCTCCGGTTGGAACATTCATACGGTTTATGAGGCAGGAACAACTGTTTAAGGGAAATGACGGCGATGTGGAAGTGCGGGAACTCAGTGGTCTTTTGGAGACGGAACTATCTTTAAGATTTCCTCACTGTGTGATTTCCTGTGTGGTCGATGGTACCAGCCTGACACGTCACTTTGAAGCGATGGAACAGATCCGGCCGGTTTATCGAAAGTGCATCAGTGAAGAAGAGAACAGGCGGCTGATTTATGAAAATATTGCCGGGCAAAAGGGCATCGTGCGCAATGGAGGGTTGTTTGCCATGTCCAACATACTGGCGAGAAAACTGCTTTCCATGGAATGGCCGGAGGATGAAGAAAATATCAGGAAGAGTCTGATGCCGGTAAGAAACCATTTTGACTGTTCTGATTTTATTGTGAGTGCGCTTCTTCGATATCTGGAGTATTTTTCCGTCAGTGGATCGCTGGAAAAGGAGATAAGGGATACGCTGGTTTCCTATCGCTACTGGATGGATCAGAGCGGCTCGGACGGCATGTGCTTCTGGAGTGAAAACCATGCACTGACCTTTTACAGCTGTATGCTGCTGGCAGGAAAAAGGTATCCGAAAGAGAATTTCCCGGCCGCCGGCAGAACTGGGCTGGAACTGGAGGCCTGCGGCAGAGAGAAGCTGGAGCAGTGGTTTGACTGTGTGGAGGAGTCCGGTTTTGAGGAATTTTTAAGTTCGGGCTATATGTGTGTCACGTTTGCGAATCTGCTCAATATCGTTGATTTTGGAGGAGAGGAACTGGCAGTCCGCGCTGCCCGGACTGCAGACCGGATTCTGCGGATGCTGGCGTTGCACACCTTCCGTGGAACGGTCATCGCACCTATGGGGAGAGTGTACAGAGGCGTGCTCTATCCTTTTAAACAGCCAACACAGGTTCTGATGAATCTGTTCAATCCAAAGACGCCGTGTGTTCCGGATTCCGAGGAAGGCTGGCTGGAATTCTGTGCGAAAACTTCTTATCAGGCGCCGGAAGATCTGATCAGTCTGATGGAAGACGAATGTACTGCAGAGTATTCCACAGGAAACGCCCTGATTCGGCTGTACAAGAAAAACGATTACTGTCTGACATCGGTTCAGTCAGGGAGGGAGGATGGAAAAGCGCGATGGAAGAATTTGACGCTTCAGGAGGGAAGCTGCCAGACTTCCCATGAGTATACACGTTCCTTAAATGAGCGGTTCCACGGAACAACCTGTTTTGAACCGGGAGTATACGGTTACCAGCAGCATTTGTGGTATGGCGCTCTGGATAACGATACCTTTGTATTTACCAGCCATCCGGGAGGTACCTGTGAGTCCAGCAGTATGCGGCCAGGTTACTGGTATGGAAATGGTGTGATTCCGGCAGTGAAGCAGGAGAACAGCAGAATCGGAATTATCTATGAAATTCCGGAGAGTCATCCTGTTCATTTTACTCATCTGTTTTTCCCGGAAATTCGGTTTGAGAGAGTGGAGAAGAGAGAAAACTGGCTGTTTGGACAGAAGGGAAACGGGTATATAGGTGTGTGGAGCAGCGGAGAGATGGAAGCTTTTACGGATCAGCTGTTCGACTGTGAATATCGTGTGTATGGGGATAAAATGGCTTACTTTGCAGTATGCAGTTCGGAGAAGGAGGCGGGAAGTCTGGAGGCGTTTATGGATTACTGCCTGAAGCTGGCCCCGGATTATGAATGTGAAGAAGGCGTGCTGTCGGCAGCCGGCGGATTTTCTTTAAAATATGACAGGAAGGCAGATTTGACACAGTATGTATAGACTCGTAACAGATGAAAAAAGAAGAGGTCCGGCGGATGTGGCTGGACCTCTTCTTTTATAGGATCAATGGCCTTTAAGTTCAGCAACCGCCCCCACAGGACATACCTCCAGGCACAATCCGCACCGCAGACAATGACTTCCGTCAATACGACAGGGAACTCCCGGCGCAATGCATTTTTGCGGACATGATTCCGTACACTGTCCGCAGCCGATACAGTCATCGGTGATGAAATAGCCGCTCACTTCCTCCTTTGCCCCGCCATAGGAAAAACTTTCCCGGCTGATGGGGTAGTTAAGCAGGTCAAACCATTCCCCGCTGCCTTCATAAATCAGAAATGCGTCGAGTATATAGCGGCTGTTTCCTGGATAAACCTCATTCATGCCCGGATTCTGGAGAAATACCTCATCCACCCACTTTTTATCTGCGAGGCGCAGGCGTCCGGTAAATTTAAGCGACTGGCAATCCGGACACATGGCGCTCAGCGCGATCTCACCGGTAGCTGTCAGCTGTTTATAAAAAGGCTTTCCTTTCGAGGTTACAATGTACATACCGTCGTCATTGGCAATCATGATGTTGATGATCCGGCTCTGCGGATGGCCCCCGGCGTCCACGGTCGCAGCGGACGCTATCTTGACCTGGCGAAACATCGTTACGTATTTTTTTGCTTTTTCGTTCATGTAAACCACCTCCTGGTAATCCAAGCTTACTCCTTTTGTGAAGAATTGTAAATACTGTGGTTACCCGGATCGATCAAGTACATCATAAAACGATCTGTTCATAGATAAGTCCAGAAATCCGCCGGAAAATAAGATTAACAGAATTGCCGCCGTCATGTATAATAGTAGGCAATGACGTCTGATTTCATTTTCAATGATGGAGGAAGTGACGGAACGACAGGAACGGGCTGAATCGATGGCAGTATTTTTTTCTTAATCATGACATACAGATGTCCTGTATGTCCGCTATAATGAAGAAAAACAGCAGCCAGGAAGAGCGAAGGAGAACGGTATGACAGAATCGAATAAAAAGGTAATCCTGAAGAGCAGGATCGAGCAGATATGGGACGTAGTGACGGATTTAAACGATTACAGCTGGCGCAGCGATCTGCAGAGAATTGATATACTGGAGCCTGGAAGGAAGTTTGTGGAATACACGAAGGAGGGATTTCCGACCACCTTTGTGATTACCCGGTTTGAGCCGCCGCACCGGTATGAGTTTACCATGGAGAATGGTAATATGACAGGCACCTGGGCGGGCGTGTTCCGCCAGACGGAAAAGGGCTGCGAGGCGGATTTTACAGAGCGGGTGGACGTGAAGAAGTGGTTTATGAAGCCCTTTGTCCCAGGCTTTTTGAAAAAGCAGCAGGAACAGTATTTTCAGGACTTAAAGGCGGCACTGGGTGAGTGAGCACTTGTGGAAAGAACTGTCATGAATAACAGGAGGTGTTTATGAAAATCGACCGATTAATCGGAATCCTGTCTATCCTTTTGCAGCAGGAAAAGGTGACTGCACCCTATCTGGCCGAGAAGTTTGAGGTATCCCGGAGAACCATCAACCGGGATATCGAAGACATCTGCAAAGCGGGCATTCCCCTTGTAACGACACAGGGCCCCAATGGGGGGATTTCCATTATGGAAGGGTACCGGATCGACAGGACCGTACTGACTTCGTCGGAGATGCAGTCTATTCTGACCGGCCTCCGAAGCCTGGACAGCGTTTCCGGCACGAACAAGTACCAGCAGCTTATGGACAAGCTGGCTATGGGAAATTCGTCCATTCTGACCTCGAACAGCCATATTCTGATTGATTTATCCTCGTGGTATAAATCATGCCTTGCACCGAAGATTGAACTGATTCAGGCGGCGATCGACGCCAGGGAATACATCAGCTTTGCGTATTTCGGGCCTTCCGGGGAGAGCCGAAGGAAGCTGGAGCCGTATCTGCTGGTCTTCCAGTGGTCCTCCTGGTATGTGTGGGGATACTGTACGGAACGTGAGGATTACCGGCTGTTCAAATTAAACCGTATGCTGGAACTGAAAGCGCTGGCTGAACATTTTGCGGAGCGGAAGGTTCCGGCGTATGATATGTCGCCTGACAAGGCATTCCCGCCGCGGATTTCTGTCACAGCAGTCTGTGAAGCGGATATGAAGTGGCGGCTGATTGAAGAAAGCGGACTGGAGAGCTTTCAGGAGCGGGAAGATGGAAAGCTGGTATTCCATTCCTGCTTTTCCGACCGGGGAAGCGTTTTTAGCTGGCTGCTCAGTATGGGAGATCGTGTAGAACTGGTGGAACCGGAAGAACTTCGGGAGGAATTTGCTGCGATGGCAGAAAATATTTGCCGCATTTACCGGTAATGATGACATACAGTTGTCGTGATTAAAGTGGTATTCTGGGATTGTTAAGGAAAAGACCACAGGAGTGGTGGAAAAGAGGACAACCGGATGGATTACGAAATCGTGACACTGCCTGAGAAGAAGGCGGCAGGAATCACTGCAAGAACGAATAACCACGCTCCGGACATGGGAAGCGTGATAGGCGGGCTATGGGAACGCTTTTATGCCGGGGGGATTTATGACAGTATCCCTGCAGACAGGAGAGGCTGGGTCCTGGGGATTTATTCCAATTACGAGAGTGATGAGAACGGCGATTATGACATGACTGCGGCCTGTGAGGTGACAGATACTGCCGGAATCCCGGAACACTTAAGTCTCTGTACGATCCCGGCGGGACGATATGCGAAGTTCGTGGTAAAGGGCGACGTACAGCAGGCCCTGGTTCAGTTCTGGACAGAACTGTGGAGTCTGGATTTGAAGCGGGCATTCCGGGCCGACTTTGAAGAGTATCACGGGATGGAAGGAAAAGATGCGGAGATTCACGTCTATATCGGCTTGAAGGAGTAATGGAGGGGAAGTTATGAGTGTGGATTTCAAAAGAGTTACTTTGGATAATATTGAGGAAGAACATATCTGCTGTGCCATATCGGATAAAAAGGGGGAGACGTGCGTGGCCTCCAAGAAGGCATGGCTGAAGGAACGGATGAAAGAGGGGCTTGTGTTTGAGAAGCTGGATGTGCGGGGAAAGGTATTTATTGAGTACCTTCCGGCGGAGTATGCCTGGGCGCCCATCGATGCGGATGGATACTATTACATCGATTGCCTGTGGGTATCCGGGCAGTTTAAAGGGCAGGGCTACAGCAGCCAGCTTTTGGAGCACTGCATCGCAGAAGCCAGGGTGAAGGGAAAGAAGGGCCTTGTCGCACTCTCTTCCAAAAAGAAGATGCCGTTTCTGTCCGATGGGGCCTATTTGAAACATAAGGGATTTGTAGAAGCCGATACCGCCGCGCCATACTATGAACTTCTGGCACTTCCGTTTGAAGAGGGGACAGCCCTGCCGCGCTTTTTAGAATGTGCAAAGACCGGCGAGATTGATGAAAAGGGCTGGGTCCTGTACTATACGGCCCAATGTCCCCACACGGCCAAGTACGTTCCGATTCTCACGGAATACGCCGGAAACCAGGGAATACAAATCAAAGCAGTGAAGCTGGAAACGCGGGAAGACGCCAGGCAGTCGCCGAGTCCGTTTACAACGTATGCCGTATTCTATGATGGGAAATTTGTGACGAATGAGATTTTATCAGAGAAGAGCTTTGAAAAATACAGAAAAAAAGTGGAATAATCACTTTTTCCACACCTATATCATACCATAAAAATCACTTTTTTTCAAGACTTGTAATGGAAGAGTGAAAGGCGTAGAATCAGTACTTACCAAATACGGGAGGTAATGAGATGCAGGAGAAATGGTATGAGCTGATGGAAACGGTACAACGGAAGCAGGAGCTGGAAAGAGTGCTTGCCTGCAATGAAAAGACAGAGGCCTTCGGACTGATGCTTACGGAGGAGGACGCAGGGAAACTGATGGCCTGCAGGCGTGATTCCTTAAGGACGCAGATGCGGGTCGAATTCGGGAAGGGGATCCTGCCGGAGATCATTGAGACATTCTTCGATTCGCCATATCTGCAGCAGGAAAATTATGCCGATGTGATTGCAGAGCTGCAGGAAGTCTTTTATCTCTACAAGAATGAATCAGAGGACAACTTAACGGATGAGGAACTTTTGGCATTTATGAAAGAACAGTTTGACGGAGTCTGCTGCGGTTCAGTCGCCTATCTGGAAGAAACGTGTCTGGAGCGTTTTGCAAGAGCAGTCCGCGCCGGATACCGGGATTATGTGGAGGATGGCGGCAGCGGAGAATACGGGAAGTTCTCGGAAGAAGCACGGTGGGACCGGGATCTCTTTCTGGAGACGCTTTTTGACCTGCTCAGTTAGGAGGCGGACATGGACTATACGATGGAAGAACTGCTGCCTGTTGTCGGAAAACTGACGGAAAAGTATACCGGTTTTTCCAGTACCTCGGTCACCTATGAGACGGCCAGACAGCTGATGGAAGCGGTGCTTTACTGCCTTCGGGAAGCAGAAGCTGAGGTGCTTAAGACGGGGAAAAACAGTGTTGCCGCGGCTCCAGACACAGAGTTGTGGCTGCTTTACCGGCAGGGATATGAGGTGGTTCTGGAGAAGACAGCCAGGGCTAAAAAGGTTTACGAACAGATCATTGCGAATTTCCGTTCCTTTGGAAACCGTTGCTACGAGGATACGATCATCAGGGGGATGCCGGAATTTTTTGTCCGCTATGATGCCAGATTCCGGCCCCAGGATCATCTGCTCACGTTGGATTATCCGATTCTGAGGCCAGTCGGAAAACGAAGCGGGATTGACGCTGTCTATTTTTATTTATCCTGTGTTCTTCTGGAACAGAGATTTCTGGGCAGGCTGCCGGAACCGTACGGAAAGGCGGTCTTGGAACATTTTCACGGGGATTATGAGGAGCTGATTCTGAACGTGGCTTCTGTCATCCTGCGGAATCTGGTGGTTCACATGATGATGGGGAAAAAGCTTTCAGAGAATGCTGTGACAGCAGACGATATGGAGCGGTTTTGCATCTGTGTGAAGAACTGTGACCGGCAAAAGCTTGAGGAGGCCATCAGCCATCAGCTGGAACAGCTGACAGGAGGGCCGGAAGGCGACAGAGCCCTTTATTCCTATCTGTCCAGTGACCGGAAGGATTTTGCTGCTGAATTAAAGAATGCCGCGGAATGTGGATATATGGATCGCATGATCGTATATTAGATTCCCGCCGTAATCTATTTGAGGGAAAGTAATTTTACCGCAGAATCGTTCAGAAGTCTGAAACTAGGAGAAGGAGGCATATCCTACTGCTATGAATGCTGTGATTTCCCGTGCAGAAGGATCCGGGATCTGGACAGAAGCTATCGAAAACGTTATGGAGCAAGTCTCATTGAACAATCGCTGTATATGAAGGAAAACGGAATAGACCGGTTTCTGGAAGAAGAGCAGAAGCGGTATACATGTGCGGTCTGCGGCGGAATAATCTCTCTCCACGACCGGACATGCAGTGAATGCGGGCAGAGATAACCGCAGGAATTCCTGATCAATATTATGATGATACCGACCGTAAAAAAGAAGAATATATACATAATGCACAAAAAATAATTGAATTATTGATAAAATGGCGAATAGACTAAAAAACTTTTAGCATATATAATTATTTTTGTGATTTAATATTGGTGCTATTCATTATGTATATCCTGAGAATTGGCTCAGAGTTTCTACCAACTACCGTAAAGAGTTGACTACATAGTTTATGTAGTTGACTCTTTTTTTGGTAATCAAACGCTGGTTGGTGGAAAGGAGTGACAATAGAAAACCTTGAAAGCATAGACTACAGGATAGCAGCGCAGACAGTCTGATCAGTTTATTAAAGGAAGATGGAGGACATACTATTGGAACGTAAAACAGGAGTCGCAGACAGGTTTTTTGGGATTTCACAGAGTCATTCAAGCGTTAAAACGGAAATACTTGCAGGAATCACAACTTTCATAACGATAGCCTATATTCTTATTCTGAACCCCCAGATTTTATCTGATCCATATGTTATTATGGGAGACCCTGCCATGGCAGGTAAGATTGCAAATGGTGTATTTATCGGCACCTGTATCGGAGCGTTTATCGGTACGGCACTTTGTGCGTTATATGCCAGGGTTCCTTTTGCGCAGGCGCCGGGGATGGGATTAAACGCATTCTTTGCATACACGGTTGTGCTGGGAATGGGATATACCTATGGACAGGCGCTCGTTATCGTATTTATATCCGGTATATTTTTCATTGTAATCACAGCAATCGGCCTGAGAGAGGCCATTATCAGATCAATCCCGGATGCAGTCAAGACTGCCATTACACCTGGGATCGGCCTGTTTATCACAATTATCGGACTGAAGAATGCCGGAATTATTATATCCAATCCGGCTACCCTTGTAAGCCTGGTGGATTTCTCCAAATGGAGAAGCGGCGCAGATATGGTTTTAATTAACGGCGCTCTGGTGGCTTTGATTGGCCTGATTATCATGGGAATTCTTCATGCCAGAAGAGTGAAGGGATCGATTCTGCTTGGAATTGTAGCGGCAACCCTCATAGGCATTCCCCTTGGAATCACACAGCTGTCGAATCTCGATATGAATCTCGGTGTGAAATTCAGGGATTTTGCAGAAGTTTCCTTTCTGAAAATGGATTTTGCGGGTCTGTTTGCCGGAACAAATTTTGTGGAAACGCTGTTTACGGTAACCATGCTGGTTATCAGCTTTTCTCTGGTCAATATGTTTGATTCGATTGGAACGCTTCTCGGAGCCGCCAGGCAGTCCGGGATGATTGATAAAAACGGCGAGGTAATCCGGATGAAACAGGCATTGATGTCAGATGCGGTTTCAACACTGGCCGGTGCGATGGTAGGGACATCGACGGTTACCACCGTGGTGGAATCCAGCGCAGGTATTGCAGAAGGCGGCAGAACGGGACTTACAAGCCTTGTAACCGCGGTCATGTTTCTGGGAGCCATCCTCTTTGCACCGATTGTCAGCATTGTTCCGGCAGCGGCAACCGCGCCTGCGCTGATTTTTGTCGGTATTTTAATGCTTGGAAACATACGGGATGTGGACTTCAGCGAAATGAGCAATGCGCTGCCTGCATTCTGTACCATCGTATTTATGCCATTTACATATTCCATTGCCAATGGTGTTGCGTTTGGACTGATTACCTATTGCCTGATGAATATTATGACAGGGAAAAGACGGGAAGTACGGGCATTAACCTTTATGATTTCTGTTGTATTTGTGGTGAGGTATGCGTTTATGACGTTAGGATAAGAAGAACAGTACTTAAACCATTTAGAGCTGGTGTGAGACGAAAGTCAAAACACCAGCTCTTTTGCTGCCCCTGTTCCCGTTTCAGCGCTGCATTTTGTCACAGATACTTATGGTCCACTTTTTCTCTTTTGGAAAAAACGCCCCGTCAATCTGAATTGATTGAACCGTCACCGGATGTTATAAAAAAATAGAAATCAAATAAAGAGAAAGACAGGTGATTTGCAATGGCAGCAGATGCGAAAACGCAAAAAAAACAGATGATGCTGACGGAAAATATCCGCACGCTGATTCCACGAATGGCTGTGCCCACCATCATGGCGCAGCTGATTACCACGATCTACAATCTGGTGGATACGTATTTTGTAAGTACGCTGGGGACGAATGCCACAGCGGCAGTGGGGGTGAACAGCTCCTTAGAGAGGATGATTACTTTAATTGGCTCATTAATCGGGGCCGGAGCCTGCAGTTACATAGCGAGACTCCTCGGAGCAAAGGACGATGAGCATGCTGATAAGGTACTTTCCACGTCATTTTTCAGCGGCCTCGGCCTTGGAATTATCTTCATGTTTATTGGAAAAATGGTGATCGGAGACCTGGTATTCTGGCTGGGAGCCACAAAGGAATGCGCCCAGTATTCAATCCAGTACGCAAATTACGTGTTGTATGCAGCGCCGTTTATGATAGGCAGTTTCATCCTGAATATGTGCTTAAGAAGTGAGGGGAGCGCCACATTTTCCATGATCGGCATCGGATTCGGCGGAATTTTAAACTGTTTTCTGGATCCGCTGTTCATCTATCATTTTGGACTTGGCGTCGCGGGAGCTTCCATGGCTACGGCTCTTTCCAAATTCATCAGCTTTTGTATTCTCCTGTATCCGTATATCAGAAAGACCAGTGTTGTGAGTATTTCTGTCAAACGAATCAAATTCCTGATGAATGACGTGAAAGAGGTGCTCGCCATCGGCTCCAGCTCGTTCTTCCGCTCCGCACTCAGCGTCGTGGCAGCAGTTTCGATCAACCGGGTAGCGGGAAGCTATTCCACTGCGGCTCTGGCGGCACTGTCTGTTGCAAACCGGGTCATGGATTTCCCGTTTGCCATTATACTGGGATTCGGACAGGGATATCAGCCGGTTGTAGGATTTAACTGGGGAGCGAAAGCGTGGAAACGTGTCCGGGAAAGCTACGTATTCAGCTGTGCCGTCGCTGTGCTTGGAGCGGTTGGAATCGGTGCGGTAATCTTCGTGTTTGCGAATCCCATCGTTCATGTGTTCAACAGCCAGGCGGATTCCGAGGTGCTGCGATTGGGAATGCTCTGTATCCGGCTTCAGTGCTGTGTGCTGGTATTTCATTCTCTCGGCTCACTCGTCAATATGTTCTATGCCGGTATCGGGCATGCCAAATATGCTCTGATTATGAATCTGGCGAGACAGGGCTACTGCTTCTTCCCGGTACTGTTTATTGCTCCTGTTTTCCTGGGAATCAACGGTGTCGCAGCCACGCAGGCGATTGCCGATTTGCTGAGTGTGATTGTCATTGTTCCTCTTGGACTCAAAGCGCTTAAGCTTATTCGGGAACAGGAAGAAAAACAGCCCTGAAATTTCTTGTTTGGAAAGAATCGGGAGAGAAAACGGAATTGATTGGAAGCAATGATCTACTTTATAATAAAATCAGCAGATAAGAAGGAGGCACAATATGTTTATTGAGGTTGACAAAGAGGTTTTTGAGACAGAAGACGAAAGTGTGATTAACATCCGCCAGAAATTATTCCCGGAGGAAGAAAAGATGCCGCTGGCGAAATACTTTTATAATTATCCGCTGCATGCTCCGACGCCGGTGGAGATGCAGATTATCAATCAGTTAAATCCGATGAATCCGGAAGACGCTATTTTGCCGGAGAATTTCATGGACCTTTTGAAGCCGTACGGGTATGATAAGATTGAACTGGGATACTGTATGTTTCCCGATGGCTCCGGATACGTGGCCACTTACCGGGTGAGGCCGCCGCATATCAGTGGAGAGATGGAGCGGTGGTACCGGAACTGGAGAAATCTAAAATCAAAGAGTATGGTGCCCGGCCATGGAAATTTAAGATATAAGATCTGGAATTATGCGGATCATTTTGACCATTACTATGTAAACTGGCAGGATGGATCCGATGGAATCCATACCACGGAGAGTCTGGATCTGGGCGGAGGTGACCGCATGTACGATACCATACGCCACCAGTTTGATTTGAAGGATTTTGGTCTGACAGATGAGAAGATGAAGGAATTAAAGGACGCGGGCTGCCAGCTGACGGGAAAAGGTTCTTATGAGACCTTTGACGAGCCGGGAACGCATCTGTGTTTAAGCTATTCGCGTCCGTGTCCTTTGGGCGGCATCGAGACCAGAAGCCGGGAATGGATCGGATGGAGACCGGTGAACGGAAAGCTGGTCAGAGATCCCAGTACGAAATGCAGCGAAGAATATTTAAAAAAGGTAGTGATCCACACCCTGGTGGAGTGGGAACATCTCTACACATTTCTTCCGGATCTGTACGCGGAGTATCATGACCAGCCTGCAGATGCCGATTAAAATATAAGGGGAACAAAAGATTATGGGGAAGCAGGGGGCACAGCAGACTGGATTCGGAATGAGAGATAAGATAGGCTATCTGTTTGGGGATTTTGGAAATGACTTTACGTTTGTGCTGTCATCCGCATTCCTGTTGAAATTTTATACGGACGTCATGGGGGTGTCCGGTTATATTGTGGGAATTATGATGATGATCGCGCGGCTTTTAGACGCGGTAACCGATATCACGATGGGACAGTTGGTGGACCGTTCTCCGGTGAGGCGGGACGGCAAGTTCCGGCCATGGATCAGGAGAATGAGCGGTCCGGTGGCTTTCTCCAGCCTTCTGATGTATGCGAGCTGGTTTCAGAATATGGGGATGGCGTTTAAGGTGGTCTGGATGTTTGTTACCTATCTGCTGTGGTGCAGCATCTGTTACACCGGGATTGTAATTCCTTACGGCTCTCTGGCTTCCGCCATCACCAGTGATCCCGTGGAGCGCACGCAGCTGTCCAATTTCCGTTCGGTGGGAGGAACTCTCGCCATGACGGTATCCAGCGTGGTTCTGCCCCTTGCAGTCTATTATACCGATGAAGCCGGCCACCGGGCGCTGTCCGGGGCAAAGATGACGACGGCGGCGCTGTTCTGCTCGGTTGGCGCACTGATCTGTTATATTCTGTGCTACAGTCTGACGACAGAGCGGGTGAAGCTGGGGCAGACAACGGAGAAATTCGACGCGGGAAAACTGCTCCGCAGTCTGGCACATAACCGGTGTCTGCCTGGAATCGTGCTCGTGGTCCTGATACGGGAGGTTGCCAATACAGGGCTTCAGGGAATGGCCTCATATATCTATCCAAACTATTTTGCAAATACAGTCGCGCAGTCTCAGAGCGGCGTCGTGGGTACTGTTATTACGCTGATAATGGCTGCGTTTATTGTGAAGCTGGCAGTCAGATTCGGAAAGAAGGAGATAACTGCCGCAGGCTGCTTCCTGGCATCTGGAATTCTTGCAGTTGCTTACTTTGTACATACTGAAAATGTATATGTCTGGATTTTCTTTTATGCGGTGGCAACTGTGGGGCTTGCGGTATTTGGCCTGATCGGCTGGGCAATGGTATCGGATATCATTGATGATACCGAGGTACGGACGGGAGAACGGGGAGATGGAACGATCTACGGTATTTACAGCTTCGCCAGAAAAGCAGGACAGGCGTGTTCCTCCGGGGTTACCGGGATTCTGCTGAGTCTCATCGGCTATACGCCGGACACCGCATTTGACGCGGCGGTGACGGACCGGATCTATGACATCACATGCCTGGCTCCCATGATCGGGTTCTTTGCTATGGCGCTGGCCGTGATCTTCCTCTATCCGCTTGATAAAAAGACGGTGCTGGGGAACGCGGTGAAGCTGGAAGCAGAGAGAGGAAAATAAACAGAACAGGAGAATAAACTATGCTGACATTAAAAAACAGAACAATGATAATCACAGGAGGGGCCGGAAACAATGGGCTGGCAATCGTGCGTATGGCTCTTGAATACGGTATGAACGTTGCTTTTATGAGCTCCTTTCACGGAAAAGCCCAGGGGGCTGTTGCAAAAATGGATCCGAGATACCGGGATCAGGTCATCGGCTTTGCACAGAATCCTCAGGCCAGGCTTGCGGAGAATATTGCCTGTGATCCGGAACTTTATAAGGAAGATACCACCCAGGAGGATGTGCTCCGGTGGATCTATGAGCGTTTTGGAAGCATTGACGTGGTGGTAAACGGGTCCGGCGGCCATGACCGTCATAATATGGAGGAGACGGATAAAGCCATATGGCGCCATTCCATGGAAGTGCTTGAGGCCGCATTTTTCAATACAAAGCTGGCGCTTCCTTATTTATTGAAGAGCAGGGCTCCGAGAGTCATCAATATGACCACCTGTGAGAAGAACGGAGGCTGGTATCCCAATCCTTCGTTTGCAGCATCTCGCAGCGGAATGATCGGCCTGACCCAGGAGATGGCAAAAGAACTGGGACCGAAGGGAATTACGGTGAACTGTGTTTTGACCGGCCATATTGAGCAGGATGTTCCGGAAGAAGATATACTGCCGGAGAAGCTTAAGGCGGAACTCCTTGCGAGAACACCGTTAGGCAGGCTGGGAGTTCCGGAGGACATTGCCGGCGCGGTCAATTTTCTGGCGAGTGAGGAAGCGTCATTCATCACAGGAGCGGTCATTGATGTCAACGGCGGAGCAATCATGGGATAAGGAGGAAGTGTTATGAGCGATTACCGATTGCCGGAGCTGAGTCCGGCAGAAAAGAGGATGCCTGCCGCGCGCTTCATTACCGGTTATCCCCTTTGCCCTCCGAGCCCGCTTCTGCAGCAGATTTTAGACGCGGGTCCCATGGAGGTGAAGGATGCGATTCCGGCGGAGAACTGGCTGGATCTTCTGCAGATTCACGGATACCGCGATACCGTGTATGGCTATACCATGATGCCGGATGGCTCCGGTTTCTATATTGAATATTCTGTATCGCCGGTCACCTGGCAGGGAAAATGGAGGAGATGGTACGGGACATGGTATAACCGGTATTCGAAAAGCATGGTACCCGGGGAAGGAAATTTGAGATACAAAATATGGAATCCACTGGATCACTGGGATCATAAGTTTGTAAACGGTGAAAATGACAGAGACGGCGTGTGGTCTGTGGAAACTCTGGACCTTGGCGCGGGAGGCGACCCGTCAAAGGGAATACCCGCCGTATCCCACTCCATTGATTTGAGAGAGTATGGCCTGTCTGAGGAGCGGTATCAGGAGCTTCTGGCGGCAGACTGCCGGGCAGAGGCCTGCTGGGAAGAATTTGAAGGTCCCGGCCACCACCTCGTCCTCCGGTTCAGCCGTCCATGCCCCCTTGGCGGAAGGGAGAGCATTAACTGCGAATGGATAGGATATTATGCGAAGGACGGCAGGATTCTCCGTGATGAGGAGACTCCGGTGGATGAGACGTATCTTAAGAACGTGCTGACGCATAATACCATCGAAAGAGCGCATTTGTATCAGGTTTTGCCGGATCTGTATGAGGCGTACAAAGACCTTCCGATGGATGCGGATTAATCATTGCCAGAGAAGGAGATTGGTATGGGAGAGATAAAAACGACCTTCGTATATCTTGCCAAACGGGTTCCGGGAGTGCTGTATGAACCGAAAGCGGGCAGCCCCAAACAGGGCATCAGTGTCCTGGTCATGCATTCAGATGAGGATTATCTGACATTTCCAACCGGCGCAGAACTGGCAGAGCGCGGATATACGGTTTTATGTGCCAACCCGGCGAATAAAGAAGGGATCATCTTCAGCCAGGTGGAAAAGATGCAGTGTGTCAAGGCTGCAGTTCTTTACCTGCGCAGTCTGCCAGATGTCGAAAAGGTGGTTCTTATGGGGCACAGCGGAGGCGGAACCCTGATGACGGCTTATCAGAATATTGCGGAAAACGGCGCGGAGGTATTCCAGGGACAGGAAAAGATCGTTCCCTATCCGGACAACAGCGAACTTCCGCCTGCCGATGGCCTCATGCTTCTGGATTCTAACTGGGGAAATGCCGCGATGCAGCTGTTCAGCTTAGATCCTGCGGTGGAATCAGAGAACAGCGGACGGCTGATCAACGAGGAACTGAATCTGTTTAACCCCCAGAACGGGTTCCAGCCCGACGGAGCCCATTACGACAGGGAATTTATTGATCAGTTTCAGCGGGCTCAGAGCGCGAGAAACAGCTGTATTCTTGATTATGCCTTAAACCGCCTTCTTCTGCTGCAGAACGGCCAGGGAAACTACTGCGACGACGAGCCGTTAATCATACCGGGAGCCGCGCAGGGCTTCTTCAATAATAAACTGTACGCGCAGGATATCCGGCTCATGTCCCATACGAGAGAGCCGCACCTTCTGCTGCACGGAGATGGAACGGCGACGAAGGAGATAGTGTACAGCGTGCGCCGACCGGAAAATCCGCGTTCCTATACCGATTCATTCTGGGAGGGAGCCCGTTTCCTTTCGGTGAAGACGTACTTAACCTCCTATGCGGTACGGACAGAAAAAGAATTCGGTTACGATGAGGACCACGTGTGGGGGATTGAATGGGATTCCACCTATAACTGTACTCCGGGCAATGTCGTGGGGATAAGAGTCCCCCTTCTTGTCATGGGGATGACAGGCGGATGGGAATACTTAGCGTCCGAGACGATCTACCAGATGGCTACGAGCAAAGACAAGACGATCGCGTTTGTAGAGGGCGCGACTCACAGATTCACTCCGGCGAAGGACTGTGAAGCGTATGAAGGGCAGTTTGGCGATACGATGAAGACTCTGCATGATTTTGCAGATGCCTGGTTATCAGCACCAGGACGGTTTTGGAATGGAGAATAATAGAAAGGAGGCCGGTACAGCGGCCTCCTTTTTACTGGCTTATCTGTTCAATCATATAATGCAGAAAATCCGCGGCGGATGCCGACCGGACCTTTCTCTGGTAGAGCAAGTAGATGTAGGAACGGATCGTCGGATAGATATCCACGATGGAGATATTGGGAATCTCAGCCGGGATGTGCAGCCGGTTTAAGATCGCAACACCCCGCCCGTTGCTGACGTAGCGCACCATGGTTGAGGTAAACTCCGAGTGGGCAATCACATTCGGGATAAAGTTTTTTGAATCACATAAATTCAGAAATTTCTGGGTTTCTTCATGCGTGCTTCCCACAGAGTTGGAGTGGAGAATAAATTTTTCTCCGTACAGCTGCTCTAAGGTCACGCTCTCTTTATCGGCAAGCGGATGACCGCAGGGAAAAACCGCGGCTAAATGGTCCGTCTTATAGATCATCTTGTTAAAACTCTCATCCTGCACGTCATTTTCAGAGACGAAGGCAAAATCACACTTCTTGGACTTCAAAAGAGACATGGGCTGATAACTTTCAATGATATTCAGATTGTGTTCAGGATACTTTCTCGAGAAATCAGCGATGGTATCTACCAGACCGTACTGTCCCAGCACCGGCGCGTAGGCGATTGAAAAATGGTCCTTATCCTTGTCTGTCAAATCTCCAAGTGTAGCGATGGCCTCATGCTGAAGCTGTACGATCTGTTTGGCATACGGATAAAAGGCATGGCTGTATTCATTCAGCTTGACGTTCCTGGTAGAACGGTCAAACAGAGATAAATTCAGTTCCTCCTCCAGTTTGTGAATGTGCTTGGTCAGTGAAGACTGAGACAGGTTCATAATTGCAGCGGTTTCCTGAAAGCTGCATGTTTCGACCAGAGAAACGAATTCTTCCAGTACGCTTATTTCCATATATTTCCTCCCCCATAAGAAATATTTATCGTAGTTATACGATGACAGTATACCATAATTTACGGTGAAGTTCAAATCCTGCCATATCCGATATTTTCCATTCTGGAAAGAACACGGCCGTGAAGCGAATTGATCCGGGAAGCTCTCTAATGGTATATATTTGGTATCAGAGATTTGGGGCTGATAAAAATACAGGGTGTGAAAGGAGAAGAATATGATGAAAAAAAGCTGGATGGCTGCTTTGCTGCTGTCTTCTGCGGTTCTGGTGACCGCATGTGGGGCCGGTGCGCCGCAGAATGGCTCGGGGACGGAAAACAGCGGTACGGTGAAGACAGAGGGGGCGGTTCCTGATGCAGAACAGGAAACGACGGAAACTGAAACAGAGGGAAAAACGACAGAGAAAGCGGCAGAGAAAGCGCAGTCAGGCGGAATCTCGAAGGTAATTACGATTAACAAAAGCTTTGGCGACGGCCAGAAAGTGACGCATGTGGCCTTACAGTATGAAAAAGCGATTGATGCGGACAGTCTTTCCACAGACAGCTATGAGGTGAAGAACCGTACGGTCACGGCGGTGCGGACCAACAGTGAGGCCGCTCCGGCGGAGGCGAGTGTACCTGGAAATTATGTGATACTCGAGCTGGAGATCCAGAGCCCTCTTCTGGACGATAAGTACGCGTCGGACGGGCGCATGGAACACGATGCGGTGATTGACACGGCGACCGTCGTCCAGATAAAGGATGTGACGAGCACAGATGGAGAGGTGTATCCGGCTGGCAGCCAGGAATACTCGACTCCTGCCAACGAGGGAATTATGGGGAATGATTCTAAACTATATCCGGTCCGCGACCGATTCGAAGACAACCATTTTTATACAGACCCGGAATGGAAGACGGTTCTTCACTACAATATTTTTAAGCCGGAGGGTTATGAGGATTCCGGGGAGACGTATCCGTTACTCCTCTTTATGCCTGACGCGGGATCGGTAAGCTCCGATTGGGAGAAGGTTCTGGCCCAGGGGAATGGAGGCACCGTATGGGCGGAAGAAGAATGGCAGGCGGAGCATCCGTGCTTTGTGGTGACGATGATTTACGACGATAAATTTATCAACGATTACTGGGAGTATTACGACAACTATGTGGAAGGAACCATGAATCTCGTTCGCTCACTGGCGGATCAGTATCCGGTTGATAAGGACAGAATTTATACGACGGGTCAGTCTATGGGCTGCATGTGTTCTCTGATCATGATGTCCAAAGAGCCGGATCTCTTTGCCGGAGCGTACTGTGTGGCTGGAAAATGGGAGCCGGAGAGCCTGAAGGGACTGAAGGACAGCCATATTCTGATCCTGAATTCAGAGGATGACAGCCTGGAGACGGGACTTTTGATGGATGAGACGGTCAGCCTCTGGGAGCGTGAGGGGGCAGCCGTGGCAAGAGGGGCGATCGAAGGGATCGCAGAGCCGCAGGTTCTTGAAGCGGAGATGGATAAGCTGCTTTCTGAAAATGCAGATATTTATTACTGTAAGATTCAATCAGGGACCGGAAGCATGGATCTGGAGGGCAATCCGCTGAACGGAAGCCATCGGATGACGTGGCGTCTGGGATACGATCTTCCGGGTGTTAAGGAGTGGCTGTTCACTCAGTCAAAGTAATCTTGCATTTTCCAAATTGGAAAAAAAGCAGAAAGAAGTCGAATTGATTGAGTGTTCGTCATTTTATATAATAAAGCCATCAAAAATAAAAAAAATTTGGAGGGAGTTACATGAAAACGAAAAGAGTTTTAGCGCTATTTACGGCATCTATGATGACCGCGGCACTGCTTGCAGGATGCGGTGGTTCTTCCGGTACCAGTCAGACAACGGCGCCGGCTGCAAAATCGGCGGAAGCTACGGAGAAAGCTGCAGAAGAAAACATACAGAGCGGCAATGAAAAAACAGAAACAACCGTCATGGAAGAAGCGGCAGAGTCTGTAACCGTGGCGGTTGACGATGATTCTTTTACGATTGGACCGTGGGGCGGAGCCAGCGCCGTGCGTGACTGGACGGAAAACATTCTGTGGGCGCATCTGGCGTACAGACCTTTTATCGGAGCCATGCTGGATGACGGAGTCCAGCTTGTGGCGGCAAAATCTGTGACAAAAACGGATGATGCGACTTATGACATTGAGATCTGGGATAATATCATAGACAGCCAGGGCAATCCCATCAAGGCAGAAGACGTGGTGTACAGCTATAATAAACTGGCAGAACTTGGCTACGTGACGGATATCGGCACTTATTACGCTGGATCAGAAGCGACCGGCGACTATACGCTTCAGATAAAACTGAAAAATACCATGGACGGCGCGATCGAGAAGGTTCTTACCTCCTGTTCCATAGCAAGCCGGACCTGGTATGAAGGGGCCTCCGAGAATGATATCAACTTATCTCCTGCGACTACAGGCGCTTACACCGTAACCGACATGCAGACTGGCTCCTCCGTGACAATGGAGGCTCGCGGCGACTACTGGAAGAAAGAGGACAGAGCGGATGCGGAGCTGCAGAATGTTAATAAGATTATTCTCCGCTGTATCGCCGAGGCCTCCTCGAGAAGCATCGCGCTGGAAAACAAAGAAGTTGACATGGCTGAGGTTTCCGCTTCCGATGTCGGACGTTTCGAAGGAAATGACGCATTCAACGTGACGAAGTATAACAACGCCATGTCCCAGTATCTGATTTTCAATACGAGTGAGAATTCTCCCTGTGCGGATGTGAATGTCCGCAAGGCGATCGCCTACGCGTTTGACGCCGCGATGGTGCTTCAGGGCAGCGGAAGCAGTGCGGGAACCATAAGCCATGATGTTGCTCCGAATCTGGGACCGGATTACGTGCAGGAGTGGGATAATCAGGATTACTTTGGAATGAACCTGGAAAAATCGGCAGAATACTTAAAAGCGGCAGGCTATGAGCCGGGCCAGCTTGAGATTCATTTAATGGTATCCTCACAGGCGCCGCAGGGACCTTATCAGGCACTGCAGGCAATGCTCGAGCAGGCTGGAATTAAGCTGGTGATTGACGCTTACGACCGCGCGTTAAGGCAGACGTATGACAGTGATCCGACGATGTGGGACATGTCTGAGCTGTCTCAGTCCGTGTCTGATTTTACAACGTCATTCTGGAATATCCTGTTCAGCGAAGATAACTATGAGTACGGAACCCAGGGCTTCACAAAGGATGATAAGCTTCAGGAGCTTTTGAAAGCGGCCAATGCAGAACGGAGCGAAGAGAATATGAATGCGTTCCATGATTACGTGATTGAGAACTGCTATATGGTGGGCCTGTATACAGAGACGAGAAGCATCGTAACGACAGAAGGCCTGACCGACATCTGTCTCGAAAAGCTGAATCCGGTACTGAATGCGATGACCTTTACGGAGCAATACGTTCCGGTTGCAAAATAAAGAATGGAACGGAGGCTGATCCATGTCAAAGTATGTGTTAAAACGGCTGCTGATCATGGTACCAACTTTGATAGCAGTAGGAATCATCATGTTTACGCTGATGAATTTTGTTCCCGGTGACCCTGCTCAGCTTGCGCTTGGCGCTGGTACTCATACTCCTGCCGAAATTGAGATGAAACGGGCCGCACTGGGATTAAACAGGCCTTTTATGGTGCGCCTGGGCGAGTATCTGAAAAATATTTTTCTGCATTTTGATTTTGGAAAATCTCTGATTGACGGTACCGAGATTAAATGGGAGCTGATGAGGCGGTTTCCACATACCTTCAAAATTGCAATTTACAGTATTGTGCTGACAGTTGTGATCGGCCTGCCGCTCGGTATTTACACGGCAGTAAAGGCTAATTCCATAGGCGATAAAATCTCTCTGTTTATTACGCTGTTGTTCGACTGCATGCCCAGCTTCTGGACCGCGCTTCTTCTGGTACTGCTGTTTTCTCTGAAACTGGGCTGGCTGCCGTCTTCCGGCTGTACTTCATTTAAATACTTTATTCTGCCGACGATAGCCAATTCCCTGGGAGGCCTGGCCGGATTCACCCGGCAGGTGAGGGCAAGCATGCTGGAGGTTATCCGCTCTGATTATGTGACTACGGCCCGTTCCAAGGGCCTTCCGGAGAGAAAGGTGATCTACGGTCATGCCCTTCCCAATGCGCTGATTCCGATTCTGACTGTGGTCGGAATGCGGTTTGGCTCCATGCTGGGCGGTGCCACGATCATTGAAGTGATTTTCTCAATACCCGGAATCGGACAGTATCTCGTAAATTGTATTAATAACCGCGACTATACGGCTTCGACCGGCGGAATCGTGTTCATAGCATTCACATTTGCCCTGATTATGCTGCTGACTGATTTGCTGTACGCGTTTGCAGATCCGCGGATCAAGGCACAGTACGTATCCTCAGGCAGAAGGAAGGTGAAAGAAAATGGCTGAAGAATTAAAGAGAGACCATCATAAATCGGATGGGAACCGCAGACACGAAAGGAAAAAGAGGCACCGCCATCATATTGATGAGAGCATTAAACCGGGCTCTGCAAAATACATATGGCTCAACATCTGCCACAATAAAGGTGCGGTAGCCGGTATGGTGATGCTGGCGGCAATCATTGTGCTGTCTCTGCTGTCTCCGTTCCTGTGCAAATACAGCTATTCGGAACTGGATATGCTTCACGCATATTCGCTGCCGTCTCTGGAACATTTATTTGGCTGTGATGAGCTGGGCCGTGATTTGCTGTCGCGTGTCCTGTACGGAGCAAGATATACACTGGTCATCGGCGTCATCTCTACGGTGCTGTCTGCGGTGATTGGTATCGTGATGGGAGCGGCGGCCGGATATTTCGGAGGTGTTATTGATTCCTGTCTGATGCGTTTTCTCGATGTGTTTCAGGCATTTCCGACCCTGGTGCTGGCGATGGCGTTCTGTGCGGTATTCGGTACTGGCGTGGATAAATGTATCCTGGCTCTGGGAATCACCGGAATTCCCGGCTTTGCCAGACTGATGCGTGCCAATATCTTACGGATCCGTACCATGGAATATATTGAGGCGGCGGCCACAATCAACTGTCCAACCTGGAAGGTAATTGCATCCCATATTATCCCCAATGCGGTTTCCCCGATTATCGTGGAAATCGCCATGAGTATCAGCCGGAACGGACTGGCCTCCTCCTCCTTAAGCTTCCTTGGCCTTGGTGTTCAGCCTCCGAAGCCGGAGTGGGGAGCAATGCTGGCGGCATCAAGAAGTTATATCCGTGATTACCCGCATATGGTAATTATTCCCGGGATTTTTATCGTGATCACCGTGCTGAGCTTTAATCTGCTGGGCGACGCGTTCCGGGATGCGCTGGATCCGAATTTTAAAGATTGATGAGGTGGACAGGATGAGTGAACATAAAAAAGAAACGGCATTCTTTTCCATACGTAATCTGACCGTGGAATACCATTCGGGAAACTCCGTGATTTACGCCGTTAATGATGTATCCTTTGATTTAAAGGAGGGGGAGACGCTTGGACTGGTAGGAGAAACCGGAGCCGGAAAGACTACCATTGCAAAATCTGTTCTCCGGATTCTTCCGGAGCATTCCGTGGAGCGGATAGAAGGGGAGATCTTTTATAACGGACGGGATATTTTGAAAATGACCGACACCGAGCTTCACAGCCTGCGCGGAAGTCAGATATCCATGATCTTTCAGGATCCCATGACGGCTTTAAACCCGGTAAAAACTGTGCTTTCCCAGATCGCGGAGGGATACAGACAGCAGCATGGCTGTACAAAATCTGAGGCGAATAAAAGGGCTGTTGAGATGCTTGAACTGGTTGGAATCGGTGCAGACCGGGCGGGAGAGTATCCGCATCAGTTCTCCGGCGGCATGAAACAGCGTGTTGTCATAGCGCTGGCGCTGGCGTGTTCTCCGAAGCTTCTGCTGGCGGATGAGCCGACGACGGCTCTCGATGTAACGATTCAGGCTCAGGTTCTGGATTTGATCAAAGCACTGCGGGATGAGATGGGAACGGCGATGGTATTAATCACCCATGATCTGGGAGTCGTGGCGGACGTGTGCGACAAGGTCTGCGTGATCTATGCAGGACGGATTATTGAGAGCGGGAGCAAAGAAGATATTTTCGATCATCCCACGCATCCCTATACGCAGGGGCTGTTTGCAGCCCTGCCGGATTTAAAAAAGGATGTGGACAGACTATCACCGATCGAGGGACTGCCGCCGGATCCGTCTTCCGCACGGAAGGGGTGTGACTTTGCGGAGCGGTGTCCCCATAAATGCCACAGATGTGATCAGTTTGACAATGAGATGAGGGAAGTAGCGCCCGGGCATTATTCCCGCTGCTGGAAAACAGGAAGATCGGGGGATTAGAGAATGGCAGCATTGTTGGAAATTCAGAATTTAAAGAAACATTTTAAGAGCGCAGCCGGCATGGTTCACGCGGTTGATGATGTTACCTTCAGCCTGGAGGAAGGGGAGACCGTTGGCCTGGTGGGAGAGTCCGGCTGTGGAAAATCCACCCTTGGCAGGACGCTGATTCATCTGAATGAGAGCACGGATGGCAGAATTATTTATAAGGGAAGGGATGTCACAAAGCTGAATAAAAAGGAACTGCAGAATTACCGCAGAGATGTACAGATGATTTTTCAGGACCCCTTTTCCTCTCTGGATCCCAGACAGACGGTGCAGGATATCATTAAAGAGCCGATGAAGCTGCTGGGGACCATGAGCGAGTCAGATTTAAAGGACAGAACCAGTGAGCTGATGAAGACGGCCGGCATCGAAAAACGATTGAGAATGTGTTACCCTCATGAGCTGGACGGCGGACGGCGGCAGCGCGTGGGGATTGCGAGAGCACTCGCGCTGAATCCCAAATTCATCGTATGCGACGAACCGGTTTCCGCTCTGGATGTGTCAATCCAGGCTCAGATTCTGAATCTGCTGATGGATCTGCAGGATCAGATGGGACTTACCTACTTATTTATTACCCACGACATGTCAGTCGTAAAGCATATATCCAATCAGATTTGCGTGATGTATCTTGGACAGATCGTAGAGAAATGTGATAAAAGCGAGCTCTTTTGCCATCCGGTACACCCGTACACAAAAGCGCTGCTGTCCGCGATTCCGACGGTGGATATCCATGCAAAAAAGGAACGGATTCTGCTGAAGGGTGAGATTAAATCACCGATCAATCCGGGCCCCGGCTGCCGTTTTGCCACCAGATGCATCTATGCGGATGAGAGCTGTAAGCAGAACTGCTGTCTGCAGGAAGTGACCCCGGGCCATTTTGTGGCATGCAATAAAGTGAAGGAAATCGAGGCGCTGGGATGAAAAGTCTGAGAGAGAGTTTTGAGGAAAATTACGAACCGGTGGAGGTGCCCTGCAGCAACAGGCGGGGCTTTCGGATCCGGTATGAGTATATCGGCCCATGGTATCAGTGGGGAGAAGATGCTGTCCGGCGGAAACGGGAAAAAAGGACGATTGGAAATGCCTGCGCGGTCAGTCTGATGCTGTTTCTGGCGGGATCAACCCGGAATTTGGCTTTAAATTACGACAGATACGTAGAATTCTTCGGAATGCTCTCGGCAGCCGCCCTCCTTTTTGAAGTGATAGGAACGGTCCAGTTTTGTACAGCCAAAGAAAAAGTGACGGATATGAATTATTCAGATATAAATGCAAAAATGAGGCTCGCTCCTACGGTTCATGCGCTGCTGCTCCTGTGTACGGCTGCCGCCTGTATGGCAGCCATGGCAGGAAATGGTGTGACGGTTTCCGGTTTTGGAGTAACCATGTGCTACCTCGGTGCGGCGGCTGCATCTTTTATGATATATATCCGGTACTCCAGACTGACTTTATCATCATTGTCTGGAAAAATGCAGACTAATATGGTAAGATAAAAAAGTACAATAAAAACAAAGATAAAAACACAGCTCCGGTAGGTAGTCCGGGCGCAGCGGACAATATTTGTGAAAACGCTGTCAGTAACCTTCCTCCTTAGGTCGTCCATTCTTTGTCTGTTATGAATCATGTAAGGAGGATATCATTATGGACAAAGTATCGCTGACCTTTTTAGTGTTTTTCGAGGACCCGTTCTGGATCGGAATCGTGGAGCGCATTTCGGACGGAACGATGGAGGTATGCAGGATTACCTTCGGTGCAGAGCCGAAGGACTACGAGGTATACGAATGGCTTCTGAAAAATTATGATGGGCTGCGGTTCAGTCCGGCCGTGAAAGCTGAAGTAAAAAAAGAACACACCAACCCGAAGCGCAGGCAGCGGGAGGCCAGGATGCAGACGGCAGTCTCCGGTATCGGAACAAAGTCTCAGCAGGCCTTAAGCCTGCAGCGCGAGCAGCTGAAGGAAGAACGGAAAGTCCGGACCCGCCTGCAGAAGGAGGCGGAAAAGGAGGCCAGGTTTGAATTGAAACAGCAGAAACGGAAGGAGAAGCACAGGGGCAGATGATTCTGTCTCCTGTGCTTCTTTTTGCATTCCGCTTCATATTATAGGATAAAGAACGAAATCGAATGGAATATGATATGAAGGAAACAGGCTATCGGCGGGAAGCAGCAGTGGAATATGCAAAAAAGTGGGCCATGGGCAGAAATCCACGGTATCTGGACTTTGAAAATTTTGGAGGAGACTGCACGAATTTTGCGTCTCAGTGCATCTATGCAGGAAGCGGAATCATGAACTACACACCGGTGATGGGCTGGTATTATAACAGCAGTACGGACCGGACGCCAAGCTGGACGGGGGTGCAGTATCTCTATAACTTCCTGGTCAATAACAAATCAGTTGGTCCCTATGCAGTTGAAACTGATCAGGCCGGAGTTTCGCCGGGAGATCTTGTACAGCTGGGCAATGCCAGCGGCTTTTACCACAGCCCGGTCATCGTCGCGGTCACGGGAGAGCGCATCTTTGTAGCGGCGCACAGCTTTGATGCATATATGCGCCCTCTTGACTCTTATCTGTACGTGAAATCCCGTTTCCTGCATATACAGGGTGTCCGCAGCTGGTAGATGCAGAAAGCAGAAAAAGAGATAAAATCTATTGACTATTGGGTAACCCGATGGTTTATGATAAAAAAGGCAAAGCCAAAATAAAGAAAGAAGGGGAATCATGTATATCCATGTTGAGCCGGTAAATGATAAGAACCGCGAGGCGGTACTGGCTCTCAAAATTCACGAAACACAGAAGGGATTTGTGGAAAGTCCCGAACAATGCTTAAAGGAAGCGTCGGAAGAAACATGCTGGCGTCCGGTCGGGATCTATGACGGAGATCAGCTGATAGGCTTCTCCATGTACGGCTATTTCTGGCAGTATCTGCCGTTTGGGCGGGTCTGGCTGGACCGGCTCCTGATCGACCGGGATTATCAGGGACACGGATACGGCCATGTCGTGCTCCCGATGATGATTGAAAAGCTGAGAAACGAATACCACAGAAAGAAAATTTACTTAAGCGTAGTCGAGGAAAACCAGGGAGCAATCCACCTCTATGAGAAATTCGGATTCCGGTTTAACGGAGAGACCGATGTCCACGGAGAGAAAGTGATGGTGCTGAAAGACGGCTGAATTAGTTGACAGGAATGTAAAAATATGATATATTATTTTCCAATAAAAGGGAGTAGCGAACCATCTTTTGATGGATTTTAAATCGTCTTCTTGGTGTTTTCATAAACACCCGTATAAAATGAAATGTGCAAGACTTTTATTGTGGCAGGAACTACCACGGTAAGAGTCTTTTCTTTTTTCATACAGGAAGTTCCGGCCACGCACGGAAACTTTTCGTTGTTGTCAGACAGAAAGGAGAATCAGTATGGAAGAAGAGAGAAGAAAACAGGAAGCAGAAGAGGCGATTGCCGCCGCAAACCGTGTGCTCATGAATTTAAGACAGGCCGAAACCGCGCTGTCGAGTGCAGGCAGCTGGGGAATCTGGGATATGCTTGGGGGCGGGATGTTTACCACCTGGATCAAGCACTCCAGGATCGACGATGCAAGGCTGGCTTTGGAGGAATCCAGGCGAAGCCTAAGAAGCCTGCGCAAAGAACTGATGGATCTTGAGATACCGGGAGATTTTAAAATTGATATCGGAGAATTTTTAAATTTTGCCGACTATTTCTTTGATGGACTGATCATAGACTGGATGGTCCAGACAAAGATCAGAGAGGCATCAGATAACGTGAAGGAAGCCATACGCCGCGTTGAGAGGCTGCGGACCAGGCTTTATGAAATGCTGGAAGCAGACGCATAAACCTGAACGGGAACAAGCATCCGCAGGAAGGAGGGCTGAGCCGGTTGACGGCCCGGCCCTTCTTCGCATGAACAGTGACTGAAACAAACCGGGGAGACCCGAAACAATCTGATGAGGTCTTTCACGATTTTCCGGTTTATGGTATACTGATACTGCACTGCGCAGATCACTGTGAATACAGCACACGCTGTCTGCGCCGGGAGCACCTGATCTTGAAATGGAGGAATCAGATTGAAAGAACGCGAGATAAAGTACGATTTTCTAAGGGCTGTGGCAGTAATAGCGATCATGATGGTTCACGCCATACCAGCCGTTTCCGTGAATGATAAACAGTGGTGGTTCGCCGCAGTGATGCAGCCGCTGCTGCTTAGCTTTGTCGGAATTTATTTTATGCTCAGCGGTATGTTTCTTCTGAATTCAGCGACCGGAGATATCATGCAGTTTTATAAAAAGCGGGTTAAGGTTATCGTGATCCCGTTTCTCTTTTTTTCGGTCCTTTACTATCTGTTTGATGTCAGCCGCAGCCTGGAAGTCCTGTCCTGGTGGGAGTATCCGCTGGAGTTTCTCCGCGACTTTCTAAGCGGTACAGTACCTATGGCAGACCATATGTGGTTTATGTATGTGATCATCGCACTCTACCTCTGTACGCCGTTTCTGGCCCGCATGATGAAGGCGATGAATGATCAGGAACTGACCTGTTTTATACTGCTCATTCTTGGCGTTCAGACACTTACCAACTACGCCGGCGGACTGGGCATCGGGCTGGATCAGATTCTTACTTATATGGTATTTCAGGGGTGGCTGATATACTATGTCCTGGGATATGCGTTAAAGAGGCTGTTTCAGCGGAAGGACTTCAAATGGTTCGCCTTTGCGGGAATTCTGGGACTTGTCCTGACGCTGCTTCAAAAAAGGTTTACACCGGGCTTTGTACCGGGGATTCACGATTTGGCGCCTACCATGATTGCCATGTCGGCGGCAGTATTCCTGCTGTTTGAGTGCTGGGGGAATCTAAGATTTAAGGCTGCCAGAACGGTCATTACCTGGCTGAGCCGTCACAGCTACTCGGCCTATCTGGCTCACTACCTGATCCTGAAGGCTGCCGCCGAGCCGATCGTCGACCAGACCATGGTGAGGCATTTTTACGTTCCGCGTATTGTGTGTACAACACTTCTGACTGCGGTCCTGTCTTTTGCGGCTGCGTGGCTCCTGGACGGTACTGTGATAAAATGGCTGCAAAAATTCGTGAAGACAGATACCGGTAAGTCAATCAAATCAATAAACGTAAAATGGAAGGAATAAAAAGGAAACCGGGAAAGGAAGGCGCAAAGAATGTCAGGAATGAACTGTGAAAGCTGCATGTATTATACCTATGATGAGGATTACGAGTGTTACGTATGTGATATGGATTTGGATGAAGATGAGATGATACGATTTTTAAGAGGGGACAGCGGCGGATGCGCCCATTACCAGTATGCGGACGAATACAGAGTCGTCCGAAAACAGATGTAAAATAAAAAAGCCCATAAAAGGGAGGAGCCGGTATCCTTGTGTAAGAATACCGGCGATTATGAAAAAAATTTTATCTGATGTAAGGCATAAGCATCTTTCTCTTATGATATAAGTATATCCGGTAAATATGAAGATACTTTGACCGGGATGTAAAAATATTATGACCAGATTATGAACAGAGCGCACTTCATAAGTAACGCGCTTCAAATTCAGAAACCGGAATCGGTTTGGAGAAAATATAACCCTGCACCATATCGCATTTGATCGTACGAAGGTAGTCGACCATTTCACTGGTCTCAATTCCCTCTGCCACCGTATGGACCCTTAATTTTTTAGACAGTTCAATCAGACATGCAATCACATCTTTTGCCTTTTCGCCCTCCATATTGACGAAGAAGGAACGGTCCAGCTTGATCGTATCCACATCGAATTCCTTAAGAAGTCCCAGGGAAGAGAAGCCCGATCCGAAATCATCCAGAGAACATAAAAATCCCAGCTGATGCATCTGATGAATCATTTCTTTTACGACGTCAATCTGCCGGTTGTCAAAGAAGATGGATTCCGTCAGCTCAAATTCGATCATACCCGGTGGAATCTCATATTCTGCTGCAATATCTGCAAATTTTTTCAGAAAATTCTGGTCCAGAAAATGGCGGCGTGATAAATTGACGGAGACTGGAACCGGATTTTTCCCGGTGGCGATCCAGTTATGCAGTGTTTGACAGACCTGTGTAAACACATAGAAATCTAACCGGCATATTTTCCCATTCATCTCGAATAAGGGGATGAAATCCGAGGGAAAGATGACCCCTTTTTCCGGATGAATCCAGCGGACCAGAGCTTCAGCGCCTTCCGCCCGGTTACTCTCCAGCAGAACCTTTGGCTGAAAGTATACCTTAAAATCGTGATTTTCAATGGAAGTTTCAAATAAATCGTTTAATTCCTGTTCCAGCATGATGTGTTCGGTCAGGCTGTTGTCGTAAAATGCGCATTTCTCCCGGCGGCCGGCTGTCTGGCTCTGGCATGCCAGTCTGGCGCGGTCCTGAAGCCGTGCGATTTCCAGACCTGGGTCATCCACGATGCAGGCACCCAGCCGGAACTCCAGGCGGAAGGCAGTCAGGTCCGTATGGTGAAAGTCATTTATCTCCCTGATAATCCCGTCCAGGCGCTTCTGGATCCTGGCAGGATCATGTTCCTTCAGACACAGGAAGAAGTGGTCCGATTCCACCCGGGCGGCAAATTCATTATCCTCTGACCGGAGCCGGTGATTCAGGACCCGGTATATATAGGCCAGAATTTGGCTGCCGGCCTGAATACCCAGGCGTTCGTTTATCAGCTTGAAGCCATTGACATTCATCAGCAGGATTGAATACGTATTGGGTACCATTGTGTCAGCCAATTCCGTGTATTTTAGCTGAAAGGCAGCGTGGTTGGGCCCTCCGGTAAGCGGGTCCACAAAGGCCAGGTGTTCCAGCTGTTTCCTGTGTATATGATAGAAACGGTACACGGAAAACAGGAACAGGGAAAAGAGCAGGACGGTCAGTCCAATGATGACAAATGACTGCATAATATAACGCTCCGCGCCGCTGGACAGGAAGTCCGCGGGTATGAGGGTCAACAGAAACCAGTCATTGACACCGAGGGAATTGTAGGACAGGATCAGCTCCTCTTTTGTAACTGCCGTAAATTTTAAGATGCCGCTGCGGTTATTTCTCATGTTTTCCTGCATTTGGTGAATATCTTCTACGACATTCCTGTCTTTATTCTCCCTGAAAATATTGTCCAGCCGGAGAAATGGTTTCAAGTCTGTGGGGGAGATTACCACCTGTCCGCTGCTGTCGGTGATGCAGCTGAGCATTTTACCGTCGAAATTTTTGGAGGAAATCATGGCCTGCATATTTTCCTTGCTTCTCACACCGATGAGGACTTCATCGATCTGGCCTTCCCGGAATACGGGAGCTGAATAAAATATACTTTTGCCCCCTATGTAGTCAGCGGTTACCTCACCTTCAAAAGAGGCGAGGACGCCGTCAAGTTGAAAGAAATCCGTGGAAGTAATCCAGGGCGGCGAAAAATCACCTTCGGAGGAAATCATGGTACCATCTCTGTGCAGAAGAATCAGCGGATCAAACTCCAGTATTTCTGCTTTTCTGTGTAATAAATCTGCCGCTTCATCCTCCGAACACATCTCATCCAGACGGGAAGCCGTATCGGATATGGAGGCCAGACTCGTCATTTTATTGACCAGCGCATCATGGATATCACGGGCGGTCTGTACGGTTACATCATCCAGATATTTCTGCGTGCTTTTATTGAGGGCCATACGCAAATCTGCCGCGTTCCTGATTAAGATTATAAAAACCAGGAGAATCCCTGCAGAGAGGAGGCTGATTTGCAGACCTTTTCTAAAAAAGGGATTGTAAAAATCAGTTTTTTTCCGGTTTCGTATTTTCATCTATATTGTCTCCGTTTTAATACATCATGATAATCCTTATCATTTATTTTATTTTAAGTTACCCTGTTTGAGAAATCAATATGATTTTTGTGTACGTCAGCATATAGTACGCGTGAGAAAATGTGGTATAATGAAGTCGGTTTTATCATGATGCAGGAAGCCGGGAAGAAGAAAAGAGGTTAAGAGGGACATCGTTTGAGAGGGAAAGGTTATGGAAGAGAAGAGTACTCTGTTTGAATATTTATATAGAAAAACTCTGATTATTTCAAAAAAGCCCGGAAATACGGGCAAATCACGGGATAAGGACACCGAATTTACTACCCATTTACTACATTCGGAGGGAGCCTTGACACGCTGTCCTTTCCCATGAAGCCCACTATCCCAAACAGCGCACATCGAAAAATCGAATACGACACCGCAGACGGCGGCGTTCTCTTTTCCCTTTGGGGAGATCAGGACGCCGCTTTTTTGCGCCCAAATAGAGGAAGGAGCGACCGCCTATGTACTTTACGTCCGGCAGCGACCGGGCCTTTGAACAGCTCATGCAGACAAGGCCAGGCGCAGATCATTTTGACAGCGGCGAGGCCGGAGCGCCGGAGGACTGCGGCACTTGCCGATTTTACCGCCCACACTGGAAGTATCAGTTTTGCATCTACGCAGAATGTCCTTACCAGCCGGGCAAGCTCACCGTCTTTGACACGGTGAAATTTCAAGTGAAAGGAGTGTGCGACAAGATGGCAGTTTTTCGAGTGGAGAAAAACCGAGGATACACGGTGATGTCCAACCACCACCTGCGGAATAAGGACTTGTCCCTGAAAGCCAAGGGCCTGTTATCGCAAATGCTCTCTCTGCCGGAGGGCTGGGACTACACGCTAAAGGGCCTGTCTTTGATAAATCGGGAAAGCATCGACGCCATACGGACGGCGGTGTGGGAGCTGGAACGGGCCGGATATATCACCCGACAGCAGAACCGGGACGGCAAGGGAAAGATGGCAGATATGCTCTATACCATCTACGAGCAGCCGCAGACCGAAGCATCGGTGTTGGAACAGCCGATATTGGAAAACCCGGTGTTGGAAAATCCAACATCGGATAACCCGACACCGGAAAATCCAACGCAAATAAATAAAGATAGATCAAGTAAAGAGAAATCAAATACAGATGGACGAATTACCGATTCCATTCCTATCCTTTCCCCTCCCTCTCCTTTGGAGAAAGCAGCGGCTGCGCCGCCGGAACGGAAAGGAACGGGAGCGAAGTCACAGAGCGCCGTAGCGGTTTATCGGGAAATCATCAAGGATAACATCGAGTATGAACACCTTTGCCAGCACACCAAGGGGATTGACCGGGAACTGCTGGACGAGATCGTGGACTTGCTGGTGGAAACCGTATGCAGCGCCCGAACGACCATCCGCATTGCCGGGGACGATTACCCCGCTGAGCTGGTGAAATCCAAGTTGATGAAGCTGAACAGCTCCCACATGGAGTTTGTCTTTGACTGTATCAGCAAAAACACCACGGAAATCCGAAATATCAAGAAATACCTGCTGGCGGTTCTGTTCAACGCCCCAAGCACCATCAACGGCTATTACACGGCACTGGTGGCCCACGATATGAACACCGGCAAAATCTGAAAAAGGAGGACAGCCCTATGAAACAGGGAACTTTGATTTTTGACGAGCAGGCAGACCGCTATGACATCCGTTTTGACCTAGCGGACTACTACGGCGGCCTGCACTGCGGAGAAACCTTCGATGTACTGGTAGGCGGCAGATGGAGGCCCACCCGCATAGAAATGGCTGAAAACTGGTATCTGGTGGGTATCCGCACCGACGACCTCTCCGGCCTGCGGGTGCGGATCTAAGCCGTGCCGCCTGCCTGCTTTGACTTCCAAGGAGGGATAGCAGTTGCAGGAAGAAATCGAACAGAAAACCATCGCGTTAGCGGTTAAGACGGGCAAGCTCACCGGCCAGGTATTGCAGGCGGCCATGAAGAAATTTCTGGCCGCCCGGCAGAAAGGGACAGGAAAGGCACATCACGGAAAACAGAGCTTGCGGCAGCTCAAAAAGGACGGTTCCGCCCTGTCCAACATTGAAATCACCGATGCCAACATCGGCCTGTTTCGGCCCTGCGCCAAGAAATACGGAATTGATTTCACCCTGCGGAAAGACCGCACCACCCATCCGCCCCGGTATATCGTGATTTTCAAATCCAAGCAGGCGGACAATCTGGAACAGGCGTTTAAGGAGTTTACGGCCAAGAAGCTCAAACAGCAGGAACGCCCCTCCATCCGAAAGGCCCTGTCGGCTATGAAGCAAAAGACGGCGGCCAGAAACCGCCAGCAGGCCAAGGAGAAAATCAAGGAAAGGGGGCTGTCTCTATGAGGCCGGAAGTGAAAAAGCTGATAATCGCAAACCTGCCCTATCTGCTGTTCGTTTACCTGTTTGGCAAGCTGGGACAGACCTACCGGCTGGCGGCTGGGGCGGATGTCTCAGAAAAGCTGCTGCACCTTGCGGACGGCTTTTCCCTTGCCTTTGAAAACGCCGCCCCCAGCTTCCACCTGTTCGATCTGGCGGTGGGTGTGGCCGGTGCGGTGGCATTGCGTCTGATGGTGTACTGCAAGAGCAAGAACGCCAAGAAATACCGCCGAGGCGTAGAATACGGCAGTGCCCGGTGGAGTGCATAATTTTAAGTGTAAAGGAAGCCTATATGGACGCACAGGAGGTTATGCACATGACTGATTATAGTAAAATTACAGCCCTTTACTCCCGCCTTTCCGTGGGCGACGAGGACAGGGACGGCGGTGAGAGTAACTCGATACAGAACCAAAAAATCTTTTTGGAGAACTACGCCAGAGGGCAGCACTTAACCAATATCCGGCACTACATTGACGATGACGAAAGCGGCAGATTTTTTGACCGTTCTGCCTACTCCCGCATGATGGACGATGTAGAGAACGGGAAAATCGGTGTCTGCATTATGAAAGACCTGACACGCTGGGGGCGTGACTATCTCCAAGTCGGCAATGCGATGGAGATATTCAGACGGAACAATGTGCGCTTTATCGCAGTCAACAACGGGATAGACAGCGAAAAGCCCGATACATTGGAGTTTGCGCCCTTTATCAACATCATGTCGGAGTGGTACGCAAAGGACATCAGCAAGAAAGTAAAGACCGGCATTAAGACGAAGGGCATGAGTGGAAAGCCGATTGCCACCGAAGCCCCCTATGGCTATGTCAAATCCCCGGACAACAAGGATTTTTGGATTATCGACGAGGAAGCCGCCGGAGTTGTTCGTTTGATTTTTCGCCTGTTTCTGGACGGAAAAAACCGAAACCAAATTGCCGTATATCTCACGCAGGCGCAAATCCCAACGCCCACATTCTACATGAAAGAGCGCGGGCGGGGAACCTGTAAAAACAGGGCGCTCAATGAGGCCAACCGCTATAAGTGGAACAAAGCCACCCTGACCCATATCCTCACACGGCAGGAGTATTGCGGTGATGTTGTCAACTTCAAGACCACAAAGCACTTCCGCGACAAGCGGAACCACTATGTAGACCGGAGCCAATGGCAGATAACCGAAAATGTGCATGAGCCGATTATTGACCGCACCGACTTTGAAACCGTACAGCGGATTTTGGAAAATGCGCCCGTCAAACGCCCCAACGGGGACGGGGAAATCCACCCTTTGTCGGGCTTGCTTTTCTGTAAGGATTGCGGTGCGAAAATGCACATTCGCATAGATTATCGGAATGGCGGCAAGCGTCATGTTGCCTATTGCAGCGAGTACCACAAGGGAAAAGCCAAAAACCCCAAATGCAATTCCCCGCACATCATTGACGCGGATTTGCTCATGCAGACCATCGCGGAAGTGCTGAAGAAAATCGAGGACTATTCTATCAGCAACTGGGCGGAATTTGAAGCCTTAGTGAAAAAGAACCTTGCCATGCAGCAGACCGACAAGACCAAGAAACAGCAGAAGCGTATCCCGCAAATCACGACGCGCCTTGAACAGATTGACAAGGTGCTGAACAAGCTCTATGAGGACAACGCCCTCGGCACGATCCCGCAAGACCGCTATGAGCAAATGTCGCAGAAGTATTCAGAAGAATACTATGCGCTGAAAGCGGAGCTTGCCGAGCTGCAAGAGCAGCTATCCGCTTTTGAGAACGCGGGCGGACGGGCGCAGAAGTTTTTGAAGCTGACGGAACGCTACGCTGCCTTTACCGACCTGACCCCCGCCATTCTCAACGAGTTTATCAGCCGGATTGAAGTGCATGAGCGCGACAAGAAAAGGGCAAAACAAGCCATTCAGCACATCGGGATATATTTCAACTATATCGGCAAATTTGAGAACGAAGTGACACAGCTTACAGAGCCAACGGAGCAGGAAATCCGGCAAATGCGGGAGAAAATCGAGGAAGCCCAAAAGGAAAAGAGCCGCGCCTACCACCGGCAGTATTCAAGGGAGTACCGGGCGCGTAACCTTGAAAAGCGACGGGAGTATGACCGCATGAAAGCACGGGAATACCGGGCAAAGAAAAAGGCACAGGAAGCCGCCGCAGCACCCGCACAGTAAAACCGAATACTGACAACCAAGAGGGATTTTCCGGGCTACGGGAAATCCCTCTTTTGCACCCAGAGAAAGGAGCCGCCTATGGCAGAACAGAACGGGACACCTCAATCCCCCGACAGTGTTATCACGACACAGAGGGACGGACAGACCATCGTTGCGGAGTTGTTTTTCAACCACAGCGGCACAGAAACATTCCGCGACAAGCTGCTCAAAGTGATACTTGCCGACAGCTTGCAGGACGGTCAAGAGCCGGAAAAAACGAAAATCACGCGATAGGAACCGCCCGGACGAAGAATGGTTCGCCGGGGCGGTTTCTATTTGAAAATCCCCATTTTCCCCAAGTCAAGAGCCGGGAAAATTCCCTCAAAAATGCCCCTCTCTCCAAACGAGGGCGCAGAAAGGAGAGTTTATGCGAACAGGGCTTCCCAAGCAAAAAAAGATCACAGACATCTGGTTTGATGAGAAAGACCCGTTGATCCATATCCGTACCCACAACACCGACTTGAAGAAGCGGCTTGCCGCCCATGCCCCGCAGCACCCCGCTGTGTCCATTGTGTT
>OBUV01000104.1_pt1 | contig 45773 bp, 40 predicted proteins | sample 1475971 | NCBI WGS metagenome assembly OBUV01 (sample SAMEA2579962, study PRJEB22360) | human gut metagenome | biome: human gut; feature: human-associated habitat; material: faeces | place: Denmark | collected 2008/2010
TTGCTACCACACGGACCTGAACCGTGCGCGTCTGCCAATTCCGCCACTTCTGCATTGCCATACAGCATATAATTGTACGAATTGGTTGTCCAATTCATACAATTATATTACTATATTTATCCAAATTAATCAAGTACTTTTTTCAATTTTTCAAAAATAATTTATTTTCCTTACACATACCCCAGTAATCCCGGCAGCCACAGCGACAGGATCGGTACGTAGCTGACCAGCAGGAGGACGATAAAAATAGCCGTAAAGTAAAGGAGAAGCGGCTTGATGACATTTTCAATTTTCGTCTTACCTACCTTTACACCTACAAACAGCGTCGTGCCTACCGGAGGCGTGATGGTTCCGATACACAGGTTAAAGATCATCATGATGCCGAAGTGGACGGTATTCATTCCCAGCTTCTGGCAGATGGGCAGGAAGATCGGCGTAAAGATCAGACATGCCGGCGTCATGTCCATGAATGTACCGATGACCAGAAGAAGAATATTGATGATAAAGAGAATGACATAACGGTTATTGCTGATGCTCAGCATGGCTTCCGATACTGCAGACGGAATACCGGTAAAGGCCATAACCCAGCTCATAATGCTGGAAACACCAATCAGGAAAATAATAATTCCCGTCATCTCCGCACTGTCCAGGAAAATCTTCGGCAGTTCCGTAAGCTTAATCGACCGATAGAAGAACAGGGACAGAATCAGGCTGTATACAACTGCCACCACGCTCCCCTCCGTCGCCGTAAAGATCCCGGAGATGATTCCTCCGATTACGATAATAATCATCAGCAGACAGGGAATCGCCTGGAAAAACACCTTCACCTTTTCGCTGGCGGAATACCGCTTCGTACTGCGGTAGCCGCGCTTTTTCGCAAAAAAGAAGATCACCAGCATACAGGCAAGTCCCCAGAGGATTCCGGGAATATAACCCGCCATAAAGAGCGCCGCAACAGAGGTTCCTCCGCTGACTAAGGAGAAGGTAATCATCACGTTGCTCGGAGGGATCAAAAGTCCGGTTGGCGCCGTCGCAATATTGGCCGCCGCTGAGAAATCACGGTCGTATCCCTCTTCCTCCTCGATCGGCCCGATGATGGAACCCATGGCGGAGGCCGCCGCAGTACCGGAGCCGGAAATCGCTCCAAACAGCATGTTGGCTACCGCGTTGGTGTGAGCCAATGCTCCCGGAATTCTTCCGGTAAACAGTTTTGCAAAATTAATGAGACGGATGGCGATACCGCCTTTGTTCATAATGTTTCCGGCCAGGATAAAAAACGGAATGGCAAGAAGGCTGAACACCGAAATTCCCGAAAAAATACGCTGCGCTCCTGTAAGGACTGCCGCTCCCGTATTTAAAATAGGCAGTATGGCACAGATGGAAGAAACCGCCAGGGCAACCGCGATCGGCACGCCTGCAAGGAGCATAATCACCAGAAGGACCAGAATAATCAGTCCGCACGCTATCGCTATTGTATTCATACTCTCGCCTCTCCCTTCTCACTGAAATCTCCGTGCAGCATGTCCATGCCATTCGTAAAGCTGAAATACATAATCAAAATTCCCGTTACCGGTACGATTAAGTAAACGTATCCCATGGGAATCTGAAGGGAAGCCGTCGTCTGAATCATGGTCAGCTTTACGATGGAGATTCCTCCATACACCATCACCACTGCCGCAAAGGCAAAGGTCAGGAAATCGATCGCCACCTCCAGAATTTTTCTGGCCGTTCCCGTTATCTTATCAGCCAGGAAGCCCATCCTCATATGGTCGCGTTTTCCAAATACGTAAGCGGATGCCAGAAGCGCCATCCAGGTAAAGGTATAGGTCAGCAGCTCCTCCGATATGGTACTCGGCCTGTTGAAAAAGTATCTCGTAACAATCTGATACGTTCCGATGACCGTCATCATGGCAAACAGGAAAATAATGAACAGTCCCAGAATCTTCATCAGGACTTCTCTGATTTTATGCAGTGTTTCCATTCTTATTCCTCCCCCTTCGCCTGTTCATTGACTGTCTGAATATATTCGTAAAAGCTGCGGATTTTCGGATTGTCATTCAGCATCTTCTCATGCAGCGGGAGCACTTTTTCCTTGAAGGCATCCACGTCCACATCGATGAATTCCACTCCCATGTCCTCTGAGGCAATCTTTTTCGCCTCCTCGATGCTCTTGTCCCATTCCTTCATCTCCACTTCCGTAGAAAGCGCGGCCGCATCCTTAAAGACCTGATATTCTTCCGGACTCAGTCCCTCCAAAAACTTTAAGTTGGCAACCAGCATGTCAGGCACCATCTGATGCTTGTTGTAGCTGTAATACTTCGCAACCTCACCATGCTTGTTGTTCGTTAATGCCAGCTCGTTGTTCTCCGCGCCGTCAATCACGCCCTGCTGAATCGCGGTATAAACTTCGCCGAAGCCCATGGGGGCCGCCGCCGCGCCAAAAGAGTTCACCATGGAAACACTGGCCGGGCTCTGCTGGACCCTGATTTTTTTACCTTTCAAGTCTTCCGGCGTACGGATCGGTGTCTTTGCATAGAAATTTCTCGTTCCCGCGTTATACCAGGTCACGACCCGGAAGCCCGCTTCATCGGTGGACTCGTATACCTGCTCCATATAGTCGGAATCTTCCATCACCGTTTTATAAACATCCTCCGAATCAAACAGATACGGCATACTGAAAATCTCATAGACATCCGCAAACGTCTCTAAATTGGCAGTTCCCGCCACAACGAAATCAATCGCTCCCGTCTGTGTCAGCTCAATCGCTTTCTGAGCGGAACCGAGGATTTCATTAGGAAATATCTGTACCTCGTACTTATCCCCCAGACGTTCTTCCACATATTCCTTAAATGCCAGAAGCCCCAAATGTTCCGGATGAGTTTCCGACTGGGCGTGGGAAATACGGATAATCCGTTTTCCGTCAGTGAGGGAACCACACGCGGTCAGCGAAACCGCCATGGCCGCGGCCAGCAATACAGCGGCTGCTCTTTTCATAATTTTTTTCAACGCTCTCCATTCCTTTCATACATTACATAGACTCACATACTATTTATCCCCGTTCCAGGGTATGTATATACTTCGAAACGGCCGGAATACTTCCCGGCAGCAAAAACAGCCTGTAAGATCCGGTTTCTGCGCAGAACAAAAAAATCCCCATGGCTGTTTTTGTGTTACGATATCGTTAAGATCTTGGCGCCTTCTTAACAGTAACATCATTATAAAGCCATGGAGATGAAATGTGTACAGTAAAATATTGACATTCAGGAGGGTAATATTACCCACTTTTCCAGCATCAGGAATTTCATGTTATTTTGCCGGCGGCAGGCCGTCCCGGTATTCCGACGGCAGCTGACCTGTAATCCGTTTGAAAATTTTGGAGAAATATTTGGAATCGCTGTAACCCACGCTTCTGCTCACGTCCTTAATATTAGCCCGCGGGTCCTCCAGCAGTTTTTTTGCCTCTTTCACCCTCAAGCGGGTGAGATATGCGGTAAAATTCTGATCGAAGCATTGCTTAAACAGACGGCAGAAATATACCTCTGAATAGTTCATGGCCCGCGCTGCATCCTGCATGGAAATATCACGGCTGTAATTCTCCCTGACATAGGCGCGAATGGCTGCAGCAACTCTGGAATATCCGTTCTCCGCCGCCTCTTCAGGGTCAGTATCCCTTTCCCGGCCGGTTCCGGCGTCACGCTCTCCCGCCTGGCCAGGCGCTCCTTCTGTCCCGTTTTCACTTCTGCCGCCGTCCCCGCTTCTGCCGCCGCTTCGCCCTGCCGCCTGAGAAGCTCTCCTTCCCCTGCACAGGTCCACCTGACGCATGGCTTCCTCCATTACCGGAATCAGCTCCTCATCGTCACAGGGCTTTAAGAGATATTCCAGCGCATGAAGGGAAACCGCACGTTTTGCATAGGAAAAATCATCGTAGGCTGTTAAAAATATGATAACGCAGTCCGGATGGCTTTTTCTGATCCATTCCGCCGCCTCCACACCGTTCATCCCAGGCATTCCAATGTCCATAATTACAATGGGCGTGTCGTTTTTATCCACCGACAGAATCGCCTGCATGCCGTTTTCCACCTGGAAGACCTCGCAGCTTTCTCCAAAGTACTTTTTAAGTTTCCGGCTGAAGGACAGCCTCTCAATCTCTTCATCATCTGCAATTAAGACCCGGTACATGATTCGCTCCCCGCTTTCCCCTCTGTTTTCTGGTCTGTATCTCTGTATGTTCCATATTCCCTCATCAGAATATCTCCGAAGCGGTAAAGGCCATGCGGACAACGGTTCCCCGCCCCTCTCTGCTGTCGATCACCAGCTCCCCGTCGGGATACATGGTCTTAAGCCGCCTGCTGATATTGCTGACTCCGATTCCCAGTTTCTGGCTCTCACCACGCTTCAGTTCTTCCCTGATTTCCTCAAGCCGCTCCGGCGCAATCCCGGCTCCCGTGTCGGACACGGATATAAAAATCCGATGTTCTTTTATCCATGACCGGATATGGAGCCGTCCGCCTTCCGGCTTTACTGCGAGCCCGTGGACAATGGCGTTCTCCACCAGCGGCTGTAAGGCAAATACCGGAATCATGACATCCATAGTATCCTGGCTGCAGTCCGAGGTATACCGGATCCGGCTGCCGAACCGCATCTTCTGAAGGTAGATATAATCCTCCACCACCTTCTTCTCCCGCTCAAAAGGCATCACCGAGGCTGTAGATTTCAGGTTATAGCGGAACAGTCTGCTCATGGCCTGTATCATCTTCTCCGTTGTCTCCGCCTCCTCCATCTCTGCGGCTCCTGCGATGGTATTTAACGTATTAAACAGGAAATGGGGATTGATCTGATTCTTCAACATCTGAAGCCGCACTGCCTCCAGCTGCTTCTCTGCCTCGTGCTTCTCCTTCAGCGCCTCAATGTAACCCTGTGTGGAAAGCTTCATCCGGCAGAATGCTCGGACGAGATCCGCAATCTCATCCTCCCCTTCCGGCAAAACGGAAGGGCCGCTGTAGTCATTTTCCGCAATCCGCCTGGAATCCTCGGCCAGCGCCTGCACCGGTTTGACAATGTATCTTCCAACCGACCGGTTCAGCCAAACGACCGTGGCCAGTGCCAGCACTCCCCAGAGAATCGTCAGTGCCGGAATCAGGAGAAACAGCGGAATCTGCTTTTCATATCTGCGGACTCCCGCAGCCACATTCATCTCCTGAAGGCTCCCGGCATAGCTTTTGATATAATTCTGTATCTGGTAGATCTCATACAGCTTATGAACGAATTCAGGATCATCCTCATCCATCGAAAGCAGTACCGCCTTCCTCTTCTCGTACGTATCATAGCTGTTTCTCACGGACCACGTCTTTGCGAAACGTTCCGGCCCTGTCTCATCGTAATCATACGGCAGAGCTTCCAGAGCCTTTCGCGCCGCATTGCATGCTGCTTCGTACGCGGCCCTGTTCTCCTCCGAGCGGTTCCGGATCATCGTCTTAAAGGTCCGGCTCTCTGTTTCCATCGCCGCATGAAAGGAAGCGCTTCGGGAGTTGTCCTCCAGAATCTGCCGGAACCCGTTCATACCAAATCCGGCGGTCACAAGGTTCATCAGAATCGAACAGGACACAGCAAAAGCGGCAAGTACGGTAATGGTACCTGCCTTTTTGCGCAGAGGCAGTGAAATCCATGTCCTGCGTATCCGGTCTCTGAATGATCCGTTTTTCTTCCCCTTGTCCATATTGCTGTCCTTTCTCTGCGGCAGACAGACGCTGCTGTTCACAGCCTCCAGCAAACAAACGGCTTTACCGTCTGCAATACCGGTAAATCGAAAAAAGGACTTCATAAAAGGTCTTCACCTTTCACAAAATCCTCATCCGGAGCTTTCGCCCATTCATGCGGGAGATGGGACTTGAACCCACACGAGCATACACCCACAAGATCCTTAGTCTTGCCTGTCTGCCAATTCCAGCACTCCCGCACAGCTAGATTATAATACCAATAAATGGAGAAAATGTCAATATGTTTTATCATTTTTATTTTAATTTTTAGCTGCCGCAGGACGATCCTGTCCGAACAGCTTTTTGACATCGGAGGAACATCGTCCTCGCATCATAGAAAAAACCCTGCAGACAAATTATCTGCAGGGGCTCCTGATGCAGAAGAAGGGACTTGAACCCTCACGGTATTGCTACCACACGGACCTGAACCGTGCGCGTCTGCCAATTCCGCCACTTCTGCATGTCTCTGCAATCTCTCGCAGCAACAGTAGTTATTATATTATAAAAGGGGCGTCCTGTCAATCACATTTTTACAAATTTTAGAAAATATTTTTTTGTGTATATTTTTGAAAAAATATTGACAATTCTCTATAAAAATGGTATCATAATCTTCGTTGTGCGGGAGTGCTGGAATTGGCAGACAGGCAAGACTAAGGATCTTGTGGGTGTATGCTCGTGTGGGTTCAAGTCCCATCTCCCGCATTATTTTTTTGAAAGGCCATCGCGGCGGTGACTGATGTAAACCGTCCGATGGCCTTTTTCTGTTAAAACTTCCGGCCCTCTCAGCCCTTCTCTTTTATCAGGTACCGAAACGGCGACGCAGGCAGCTTTTGGGAATTACATAAATTCCCCTCCGGTTGATTGGACCATGCGTACAGCAGGACATCCGGTCTCCGCCCGCCAGACTCCGGCAGCGCCGCTCTCACCCGGTTGCCTTCCAGCGCGGCTTCCGCCGGTATTCTGCGGCAGATCACGCCGGAGCATTCCGGACTCTCCCCGTAAAACCCGTATTCAAAGCCGCACAGCTTCTCTCCGTCAACAGTCTCCAGACCATCGTCTGCATGTTCAAAATGCAGCACAATCCCACTCTCCTCTGTCTCACCAAATGAAAACACCGGGCTCAGCCACGTCCCGCATTCCCCGTACGCCAGTTGAAACCGTCCAGCAGAGCTGCCTCTTCCAGCTCCAACGGACGTCCCGCATTCCCCGTACGCCAGTTGAAACGCCGCCATGGCCAGCCGCTCTCCAACCGGTTTTTTGCTCACCGGATGCAGATCATTCACTTCCCCGCAGTCTGTTGTGACGACCATGGCCGAATCGGGAATCGCGGTCAGGCCGCGCTGCATTTCCCGGAATTCCACCCAGTGTCCGGCATCGTACAGATCATAGCACGGCAGCTGTACAAAGAGCACCGGAAGACGGGGATTTTTCCATTTTTCCCTCCAGTCCGCCGTAAGCCGCGAAAAATATCCCGGATAGGCTCCGGGCTCATCCGCATTCATTTCACCCTGATACCAGCAGATTCCCCTGACCGGGAAATCATGGAGCGGAGCGGTCATCGCCTGATACATCCCCAGGGGCATACGTTCGAAAAACGTCTGTTCCTCCAGGGGCTCCATCACCGCGCCCCGGCGGTATTCCCAGCCGCCTGATATGTCACTTTCCATCCCGTCTTCCCAGATAATCCGGTGTTTCTTCCCACGGGTGAAACCGCCTTGTCCGTGCACCGCCGCTACCCGCAGCACAAGTAAATTATCTCCCGCATTCAGACCCGGAAGCTCATACTCTCTCGGCGGATACCGGTAGGAGACGGATCCGGACATAATACCATTTACATAGAAAACATCGGCATCCGTAACCGTTCCCAGAGAGATGCGCACCGGTTTTCCCGCCCGGCTGTGCGGGATATTCACATGCTTCCGAAGCCAGACGGTTCCGGCGCCGCTCAGCTCGTCGTTTCCCTCCCAGCTGTCGGTAAGATTCGTTTTCTTCCACAAAGCATTTCCGGAACCTTCATCACCTCCGGCGGCCCAGTTTTCCAAAATCCCCGGGTCCTTTTCATCGAGAAGCCTCCACCACGCGGCAATCCTTTCTTCATCCGCTCTCTGTATCCGCTTCACAAGGCCGGGGGCTCTTAACGCCTCCGCCTTCTCCAGTTCATCCGGGAACTCCCGGAGCGCCTCACGGCTCATCCACGCCTGAACCGGCGTCCCTCCCACAGCGGTCAGAACGAGACCGACAGGAACGTTGTACCGTTCATACAGCTTTTTTGCAAAGAAAAAGCCGACGGCGGAAAATACCGGAGTATATTCCGCTGCGGCCGTCTTCCACTCTCCGCCGGACAATTCGGCCTGGGCGGAGTCAAAATTCCAGCAGATCGGGACTGCAAACTGACGAATCAGAGGCAATGCCCCCTCGCGGTATTCCTCCGGGTACCGGTATTTCACCCGCTCCATTGGAAGCTGCATATTGGACTGGCCAGCCAGAAGCCAGACATCTCCGATAAAGATATCCGTAAATTCCAGAGCCTCGCCGCCGGACTTCACCCGCAGCTTATACGGCCCTCCGGCCGGAAGCGGCGGAAATACCAGGCGCCAGGTTCCGCCGTCTCCAGCCACCCCCCGGCGTTCCAGCCGCTTCTTTGCCGGTCCCTTAAGCTCTGCAAAAATCTCACACCCTGCGCGGCCTCTGCCGCGCACCACGATTTCTTCGTCTCTCTGGAGCACCGCGTGATTTGAAAGAAAAGGCGTCACAGAGAGCTGCATCTCACCTTCCATACACATCATCCTTTCACGCCGGTCGAAGTCACGCCCTCCACAAAATACTTCTGCGCGGAGAAGAACAGGATCAGAGCCGGAAGCAGAGCCAGGAATGACATGGCAAGGATCTGATTCCATTCCACGATACCGCTGCTCTGGTCGATGGACATTTTAAGAGCCAGCGCCACCGGATACTTTTCCAGGCTGGTCACATAAATGAGCGGCCCCAGGAAGTCATTAAAGCTCCATACAAACTGAAAGATCGTACAGCTGATCAGCGCCGGTTTCAGCGACGGCAGAAGAACCTTCATCAGTATCTGGAAGGAATTACAGCCGTCAATGGTGGCGGCCTCATCGAGATACGTGGGAATCGACCGCATAAACTGGATCAGCATGAACACGAAAAATGGTTCATTGGCAAAGATTGTCGGGGCAATCAACGGCACATACGTATTCAAAAGCCCCATCTGCTTCCACAAAATATAGAGCGGAATTCTCGTCACAACAGCCGGCAGAAACATGGTCGCCATCAGAAGGGAGAAGCAGATCTTTTTAAATGGAAATTCAAATCTTGCAAATCCATATGCCACAAGCGTACTGGAGACGAGACAGAAAACGATTTTCGGAATTACAAACTTGAAGGTATTTAAGAAAAATGTGGTGAAGGTATACTTCGTCCTCGTCTTCCAGCCTTCTATGTAGGGGGTAAAATCGATCCGTTTCGGAATAAAACTGATCGAAGTAAAAATCTCATTGTTGCTCTTAAAGGTGGCGCCCACCAGCCATATAATCGGATAGATCATGACCAGCGCCACGACAATCAGAACGATATAGCGGACTGCGGCACTGACCATTAAACGCCTGCGCCTCCGGATTTCCACTTCGCTGTATCCACGCGTATTCTCCATCTTCTAATTACCTCCGTCCGAATAATAGACCCACTTGTCCTGTGTTGCAAAGAGAATCAGGGTCACAGCCACGATGATGAGGAACAGAATCCAGCTGGCCGCACTGGCGTATCCCATGTTGAAATACTTAAACGCGTTGTCATAAATATACATGGAAGTCAGATAGGTGGCATTCAGAGGACCCTTTCCCGTAACAAGGTACGGTCCGTTAAACTCCTGGAACGCATTGACCAGCTGCATGACCAGATTGAAGAAAATAGTTGGTGTGATTAACGGCATGGTAATATGAATAAACGAGTGCAGCTTCGTGGAGCCATCTACACTGGCCGCTTCGTAGAGGTCCTGCGGAACATCCTTTAACGCTGCCAGAAAGATCAGCATGGCTGAACCGAACTGCCAGACCTTTAAGATGATGATAACGCTCATCGCGCCGCCCGGCGACGAGAGCCATGCCACCGGCTGGATTCCCACAACGCCGATGATGCGGTTGATCAGTCCATCCTGCTGGAACAAAAATCTCCACAGCACCGCAACTGCCACATTTCCACCCAGCAGGGACGGAATATAGTAGGCCGTCCGGAAAAAATTGATGCCCTTCAGCTTAAAATTCAGAATATATGCAATAAACAGGGCAAACGCCAGCTGCAGCGGCACCGTAATAACGGTGTATTTCAGCGTCGCCGTGAGCGTGCCCAAAAAATCTTCATCCTTGAATAACTTCGTATAGTTGGCCAGTCCGATAAAATTAGGATCCCTAACCAGATTATAATCCGTAAAACTGATAATTAATGCATTGATAAACGGATATAATGTGAGAAAGACCATACCGATCAGCCATGGAAGGATATATACGAGTCCCATTTTACTCTTCTTCAACGAATTTCCTCCTTCTTTCTAACGGTTCCGGCAAAAGAGCGGTACTCTTCTGCCGGATAAGCCAGTCACATGGAATTTCTTACTTTCCGTAATCCTGTTTCAGTTTTGCAACCTGTTCGCTGGTAGCGTCGAAGATGGCCTGTGCGGCTTCCTCCGCCGTACTCTTTCCAAACTCAAATTTCTCGTAATTGCTTTCATAGGAATTGGTAAATACTGCGTTTTCAAAAATCGGGGAATTGTTAATGACCTTTGCTTCGTCGGTGAAATCGTACGCCTGCTTTACGGCCCCTTCAATCTGTCCGTCTGCCTCTAAGGAAGCCTTTGCCGCCCTGGAAGCCACCATACCGCGTGTCGATCCCATCAGCTTCGTCCCTTCCGGGTCATTTAAGATGTACTGTAAAAATTCAGCCGCCTCTTTCGGATTCTTTGTGTCCTTTGAGATTGCGAAGAGCAGTGACGGTTTTGCCATGGTTCCCTCGAATGCCGCGCCTTCGATGACAGGAAGCGGAGCCACTACCAGCTCATCGCCCTTGTCTTCCAGGGTCTTCGCGTTGGAGGCGATTCCGCCGGTCCATTCCAGGACTCCCACGTATCCGCCGTTAATGTACTTTGCATTCTGTGCAATCGATACCGGCTCATTGCCGACATTCTCAATGTAGTCTTTTCTGGAACAGAATACATGGGCATCCGCCAGATCTTTATACCAGAGAAGTGCTTCCTTATAGTCATCAACCGTGTAATTCATGCTTAAATCTTCCGCAAATTCTCCTTTTCCGGTCTTCTGCTGCAGATAGTAAACCGCAGCAAAGCGGAAGGTCGGGCTGACGATCATGTAAGTATTCGGATCCTGCTGTGTAAAGATTTTGGCAGCCTCCTTATACTCCTCAAACGTCTTTGGCAGTTCTGTAATACCGGCCCTGTCATAGGCGGATTTGTTGACGTATAAGCCCAGCGTGTTCTGACCGTACGGAACTGCCTGCATCTTGCCTCCGGTCTTGCCGAATTCTAAGAATCCCTCGTCATACTGACTGAAGTCGAAGATATCCTTTACCTGGTCGAGATCGTAAAATCCCTCCCCGTTGGGGCTGTACTGGATGACCCACGGGTAGTTTACGGTCATGACATCCGCCGCGGTTCCCCCTGCATAGCGGGTTGCGAAGGTCTCCTCCAGATTACCGAAGCCAGAGGGTTCACCGGTCACCTCAATCGCTCCCGCATGAGCCGCGTTAAAGGCGTCGATGGCGTTCTGTGTCGCCTGATGGCGGTCGTCATTTCCCCACCAGGAAAAGCTTAATTTTGCTGTCTCTCCGGAAGGCTTTGCCGCTTCCGTCGGCTCTCCTTCGGCTTTCTTCTCCGTCTCCACAGCACCCGTGTTCTCTGTTTTCGCGGTGTTTCCCCCGCCGCATGCGGTTACTGCCATGCCTGCTGCCAGAATCGCTGCACATACCATACCTGCTTTACTCCATTTTTTCATAACGATACCTCTTTCCTTTTGTTTTATTGATATATTCTTCTTCCCTTCTCATCGGGTATCCCCGATTTACGGTAAAAATACGTGTTCACCTGGTCACGCCAGTTCACGGCATTTTCATACTGCCATGCGAGGCGTTCCTTCACATTGAAGTAGCTCTCCTCATCCAGGGAGTCCTTTAAGCTGTCCCATAACGCCTGATACTCAAGGACCTTCTCCACCCCCCGGAAATGAGTGTCATAGATATGCTGAATCACTGTTTTTCCCGACTGCAGCACATGGGTGTAGGGCACGTGGTGGAAAAAGAGCAGAAGCTCATCGGGACACGTCGAAAGGTCTTCATATTCCTCAAATCGCGGGTCGGAGTACTGTCTTGTATACGCGGTTCCCGTCTTCACGGTTCTGTCTCTTCCCACGCCATCCCGGTCGGCATAGTGGTACGTTCCCCATCTGTCATACTCATATCCGTCCACATCGACGCCGTAATGAATCTTTGGCCTGCACATAAACCCGACTGCCAGCGGACAGGTGTAATCTTCATAGACCTCTCTGGAGGTACACAGAAGCGCCGTCACCCGGTCTTCCTCTTCTGCCGTCAGACAGAAGCTCTGGCGAACCCATTCCCCGGCAATCTCCTCCGGTGATAAACCGTTATCCCACGAGAGTCTGCCGAAGCCGTAGAGATTGGCCTGCGCCAGCTTGTTTCCCGTCCAGTTGGAATCCATGCCCACATTGCCTACGCCCGCTATCCCCGATCTGCTTCTGATCTGCGAATGGTTTCGCACCGCATCGTTCACGGTGAGCCCATCCCCATACTTCGTATCAAAATCCAGCGTCTCCTTCCACATCGGTACCAGGTAGCAGACATCCTTCTGATGTCCGGTGTATTCCTGCGTTATCTGAAATTCCAGGATCTGGTTTGTCTTTTCCAATGCTCCGAAGAGTGGTGATACCGGTTCCCGGATCTGGAAGTCAATCGGTCCGTTTTTAATCTGAAGAATCACATTGTCCTCAAAGTGTCCGTCCAGCTTTTTGAAAATATCGTAGGCAGCCCTGGCCCGGTCCGCCTTCCGGTTCCACCAGTCCTGGGCACAGTCGTATACGAAACAGCGCCAGATAATCAGCCCGCCGTATGGCCGGACCGCCCGGGCCAGCATGTTGGCGCCCTCATCGTGATCTCTCCCGTAGGTAAACGGGCCGGGCTCCCCTTCCGAATCCGCCTTCACCACGAAACCGGCAAAATCAGGAATTTCTTCGTAGATATGTCTCACCGTCTCTTCCCACCAGGCTGCGACCTCCGGATTAAGCGGGTCGGCATTCGTTAATCCGCCCACCGTCATGGGCGCCGCATAGTTTATGGAGAGGAATGTTTTAATCCCGTATGCAGCCAGAACATCCGCGATCTTTCTGATCTCTGCAGGCGCATCTCCCTGCACAAAAAATGTTTCCAGCTTATGAACATTGACATTGTTAATCGAAACTGCATTGATCCCTGCCGAGGCCAGCAGCCTGGCATACTGGCGGATCAGTTCCATATCGCCCCGAAATGTGTTGTTGTCGAAAAATATGGATTCTCCCGCGTATCCACGCTCGATGGAGCCGTCAAAATTATCCCAGTGGTTGATCATGCGGATACTCTGGTCCGGTACTGATTCATATGGGAATTCTCCGGCGCAGTCCGTAATGAAAAGCCGGTACAGCCCGTACATGCCGTAGAGGGCGCCCGAAGCGGCCGTGCTCGTCACCACATAACCGTTTTCCGTCTCTTCGATCCGGTATCCCTCCTGTCCCAGCTTCTCGTCAGCCGTTCTCGAAAAGACGATGGCGGCCTCCGGCCGTTCGCAGCGCCGTACTTCCCCGAACAGCAGCGGCATCTCTCTCTCAATCGTCTCCGCAATCGCCGTATTTTCCATATCTTCCATATAATAAGTAAAAATCTTTCTGTTTTGCACTTGTTTTGCCAGCCAGCAGAAGTCTCTCAGTTCGTGCATGTTTTTTCGTCCTCCACAGCGCCTTCACTCGACTGCGCCTCTTTCTTTTCATAAAAATGCTTTACATTTGCCAAAAATCCTTTTTTCGTGTAAAAGGGGGAATCGGACAATATGGGAAGTTGGGCCGCCCTCCCGGTAAATCCAGCCTGGTAAACCGCGGTGATCACCTCCAGTGCCAGACGTCCGTCCATACTGTTCTCCGGCGGCGTCTCCCCGCCTTCTAAAAAGCGCAGAACCGTATCAATCTGTCCGGCATGTTCCGCGTAGGGAAGCAGCGGCTGTTCCTCCCGGATTTTCAGAAGCCTGTCTTCGATCTCCCGGTTCTCAGCCGGAAAGCCGGTACGGTCCGAACAGCTGCTCTTCACCTGCCACGGAGACGAAATCCCCGCCCTCTCGCACTGAAACACCAGCCTCTGCCCCTCCCCGTGCGTCACGAGGGATGCCGTCACTGTGACGACCGCACCGCTGTCATAGGTGAGAACCGCCGCGGACACATCTTCCACCTCGGCGTTATCGTGGGCAGTATTACTTAACACCGCCGTAACGGTTTTGGGGCTTCCCATGATCCAGTTCAGCAGATCAATCTGATGCACCGCATGATTTAACGTGCAGCCGCCGCCTTCCTTCTCCCACGTTCCCCTCCACCATAAGTCGTAATACTCCCGGCCTCTGAACCAGAGGGACTCCACCTGCCCAAACAGAACCCGGCCCACGGCTCCGGAGGCGATCATATTCTTTAAATTCCGGTTATCCTGCAGATAGCGGTTCTGGGAGATGACACCCAGATAACAGCCCGTCTCCTTCTGCGCTCTGATCATCTCGTCACATTCCTCCAGAGAGGAGGCCATGGGCTTTTCCACCAGGACATGTTTTCCCGCCCTCATACAGGATACGGCGCTCTCCGCATGTGTAAACGGCGGCGTACAGATGCTGACCAGATGAATATCCGGCCGTTTTACCATTTCCCTGAAGCTGCTGTAAATCTCCGTATCCTCCAAATGGTATTTTTCCTTTAAGAACTCCGCCTTCTCAGGCATGAGATCGCATAATGCCACAATCCGGCACCGGCCGTGAAAGGCTGCGTATGCTTCTATATGGCGTTCTGAAATCACTCCTGTACCGATTATTGCGACACCTGTCATCGTCTTCCCTCCCTTTTGTACTTTTTACAGCTGCACATTTCCGTTTTCCTATGCAAAATGTTTTTTAATATTGTTTATTTACAAATGCATTATAACAAGTTGCACAACAAAAATGAATGAAGGAATCAAAGGCCATTTGTAATTATTAAAGATTAAATTCTGTTTAAAATCTCCGTTGCGCATTTGTTTTGCCTATTCTATAATGAAACTAAACCGACAACCCCGATCCTGCGTTTCAGGAAGATAAGGAGCTTATATGAATCTGGACTTTAACAATATGATTCCTGAACTTCATTATTACATTCACAGGAAGTGCACGCCAAACTGGAAGATTGAACCCCATGTGATCCCCTTTATCGACATCACCTATGTCATCGACGGAAAAGCGGAATACAACATCGGCGGCCGCACCTACATTGTAAAAAAGGGGGATTTGATCTGCATTCCCCAGAACACCTTCCGCTCGGCCGTCAATATACCGGAAGATTTAATGGAATGCTACTCCACGAATATCTTCCTGCGCAATCAGTTCGGCCAGGAGGCATACTTACCCGTTCCCATCATCAGCCACATCGGGATCATACCGCGGCTGATCTCACGCTTCCACGAAATTCACGAGGAATGGGTGCAGAAGGATTTTGGATATATGCTGAAAATACGCGGAATCCTGTGTCTTATCCTGTATCAGATATCGAATCTGATCTTAAATGAGAATCACTTAAGCCAGGAAGACCCCCGGATCAAGAGCAGCATCCGCTATATGAGCCTGCACTATGCGGAACCGCTGACCATCGACAGGATGGCAGAACAGTTTCATCTCCATCCCGTCTATTATGGAAGCCTCTTTCGGGAGGCCATGGGGATGACATTCAAACAGTATCTCATCTCTCTCCGTTTAAATTACGCAGAAAACATGCTGAAAAGCGGTGAGTACAGCGTCAGCGAAGTAGCTCTCCAATGCGGATTTTCCGACATTTTCTACTTCAGCAAGCTGTTTAAGGAAAAGAAAGGAATCCCGCCCTCCGGCATGTTTCCGCCGGAAAGAAGGAAGAAAAAAGAAGAAATTACATCATTATCAGGAGGAAAAGCGGAATGAAAGCACTGATTATCGGAGGAAGCGGCGGCTTAAGCGGCGCGCTGGCTTCCATGGCAAAGGAATCGTATGAGGTATGGGCCCTTACAAGGGGAAAACGCCCTCTGGGAGAAGGGATCATACCGCTCCGCGCGGACCGGGACAACGAGGAGGAATTCCGCAGCGCGGTTTTGGGAGCCGGCGTCACATGGGATGTGGTTTTTGACTGCATCTGCATGAATGAACGCCACGCAGAGCAGGATTTAGAAGTGCTGTCCAAAGTAAGCGGACGGCTTGTTGTCATCTCAACCGATTCTGTCTACGATCCCGCCCGCAAGCGGACGCCGCAGACAGAGGAGGGCTTCTTCGTGGAGGAGACAGGCACGCCCGGGGAGTGCAGCTATGCAGGAAACAAGAGAAAAATGGAGGAAGTCTTTCTGCGCTGTTTTTCCGGCGAAGAACGCTGTAGTCTGAATGTCACACTGTTTCGCCCGGGTCACATCTATGGCCCCGGCTTTCTGATCGGCTGTTATCCGGAGCACAGCCGCCAGAAGGAACTGCCGGATCTCATTCTCGCCGGTCAGCCGCTCTCTCTTGTAGCCAGCGGCATCTATGTGACCCAGCCCATCTTCGTCCGTGATCTGGCGCGCGTGATGCTGGAGTGTGTGGATAAACCCGGCACATTTCAGCAGATTTTCTGTATCGGCGGGCCGGAGGCGGTGGAAAACCGCATCTACTATGAGATTCTCGGAAAGCTTCTGGGCGTGGAGACTGTTATCCGCGAGCTGCCGCTCACGGGGTACCTGGATGCCCACCCCGACTATTCCGGCCACTTATGCCACAGAATTTACGATTTATCCAAACTAAAGGCCGCAGGCGTTGAACTGCCCGCCACACCCCTTGAGGAAGGCTTAAAGCTGCATCTGGAGTCTCTTGGATATCTATAAACCGCCGGGGCGGTTCCGATTGGTATAAACAAAAGAAAGTGTCTGGAAAACCAATTTTTTTCTCGCCTTTGGGGGCGGAGCGGTCTGATATCCCAGTGTGCCGACATCTGAATACGAGTCATAGAAAATGGCCGGGATTGGCGAACACATGCATTTTGTGTACGACAATCCCGGCCATTTTCTATGGGGAGTAGGAAGCAAGGCGGACACGGGATATCAGACCGCTCCGCCCCCAAAGGCGAGAAAAAAATTGATTTTCCGGACACTCTTTTCATCTATCTCTGTTCTTCTGAGAGATACCGTTCAAACTTATTTATATGATCGCGCTTTCCGATTACCACGATCACGTCTTCCTTCCGGAAGCGGTACGTTGGCTGAATATCGATCGTCGTATCCCGTTCCCTCTCCATCGCCACGATGTTTAAGCCGAACCGGTTGCGGATTCCGGCTTCCATCACACTCCTGCCCTCCAGTACACTTGTCAGCCTGATTTCCGATACCGCAATATCGTCGTTTAGACTGATAAAATCCAGCGCATGCGGGGATACAAGGCGTCTCGCTAAGCGGATGGCAATATCCTTCTCCGGATATACCACCTCAGCGCCGATCTTCTCCAGAACACAGCCGTGTTCCGCACTGGTGGCCTTCGAGATTACGCGTGGCACTCCCATGGAGATTACAGTCAGTGTAGCCAGTATACTGGTATCAATCTTCTCTCCAATACACACAATCACCGTCTCGCAGTTCTGGATTCCGGCACTCTCAAAGGAGTCACGGTCAATCCCCTCCACGACAAAGGCCTCCGAAACGAGGTCACGGATCTGTTTCACCTTGCTCTCCGTATTGTCAACCACCATCACTTCTTTTCCGGCCTCCGAAAGGGCCGTGGCCAATGCGGTCCCGAATCTTCCCAGGCCAATAATTCCATATTCTATCGTATCATTTCGACGTTTCATCTCGTTCTCTCCTCTACCCTATTGTAATTGATTCTTCCGAATACCAGGCCGCCGCCTTCGGTTTGAAGCTCCACACGGTCGCCATGGTAAGCGGTCCCAGCCTTCCGATAAACATGGTGGTGATCAGAATCAGCTTCGCGCCCGCGTTTAAATCCGGCGTGATCCCGGTGGACAGCCCGACGGTACCGAAGGCGCTGACTGTTTCAAACAGTAATTTCATAAAATCCAGTTCCGGTTCGGCGATGCACATAAGAAAGGTCTGCACGCAGACCACCGCAAGCGCCAGTATGGCAATGAGAAACGCCTGGGACACCACCTCCGTGGGAATCCGGCGTTTAAACGCACTGCAGTGTCTGTTCGTCGCGGCACTGAACATGCTCTTCATCAGCACGAAGGTGGTCGTCGTTTTGATACCGCCTCCGGTGGAGCCCGGAGATGCTCCCAGGAACATAAGAACCGCCAGGACAAACAGCCCCGCGTTCGAGAATGCTCCGATCGGATAGGTGGAAAATCCGGCCGTTCTCGCGGAGGTGCTCTGGAAGAGGGCTCCCAGCCAGGTGATGTCCTCCGTCATTTTTAAAAGCACGGTACCGGCGGCCAGAAGCGCGATGGTCGTTGCAATTACCACTTTTGTGTGAAGGCTGAATTTCCGCCAGGAATGCTTTTCCCATATTTCCCGAATCACGAGGAATCCAAGTCCGCCGAATATGATCAGTCCGCAGGTCGTCAGATTTAAGAGTACATTGGACTGGTACGGGATCAGGTTCTTTAGCCCGCCCAAAATGTCAAAACCGGAGTTGTTAAACGCCGCCACGGAATGGAACACGCTGATCCCCAGCGCGTCAAGCGGCGGATAGTCTTTCGAAAACACCAGGAAACTTAAGAGCGCGCCTGCTCCCTCAAAGAGCAGCGTCATGAAAAGGATCGCCTCTACCAGCCTGACCACACCCTTTACAGTCGTTAAATTCATGGAATCACGGATCAGCACGCGGCCGTGGATGCCTATTTTCTTTCCGGCCAGCAGAATGACGCCGACGCCGACGCACGTAACGCCCAGGCCGCCGACCTGAATTAAGAGCGCCACTACCGTTCTTCCGAATACATTAAACGTATCCGCCGTATCCACCGCGATCAGTCCAGTCACACAGACCGCGCTGGTGGAGGTAAACAGGGCGTCTATGTAGGATACGTCCACTCCCTCATTGGCCGAAATGGGAAGCCACAGAATCAGGCTCCCCGTTAAGATTACAAAGGCAAAGCCCAGAACGACAATCCGGCCAGGGCTCAATTTACGTAAATGTTCTGTCATCATACACCTCTCTTTTTATGATATGGCTAAATTAGCACAATCATGAGCAGGATTCAATCCTTTATCAGAATACTTAACACATCTTTAACTTTGTGATCGTTTGATGATTTTTTATAATTTTTTTACAAAACCCTCTTGACATTTTATTTCCTTTGAGTATAATAGTGTCTATATTCCTCGATAGCTCAGTCGGTAGAGCACGCGGCTGTTAACCGCGCTGTCGTAGGTTCAAGTCCTACTCGGGGAGTTTTTACCAGACGGTAACAAAAAAAGATCAGATATCTTCTGCGATATCTGATCTTTTTTTATTTCATAAAACCTCTTATTCCTGTGCCTCCACAGCCTTCTCAATATCCATATTTTCCGGCAGAATCAGATTTAAGAGGATTGCAAGCACAAATACGACGGCTACGCAGTTTTCTGCAAATACGTCCTGAATAATGGACGGGAAAATCTGAAAGATTTCAGGGAGCAGGGTAAAGCCGATTCCGACACTTAAGGAAAGGGAACCGATAATCGTATTTCTCTGGCTGAAACCGGCACGGGCCAGCATCTGCACACCGCTGATGATGATGGAACCGAACATCATGATCGTACAGCCCCCCAGCACCGCATCCGGCAGAGAGGCGAAAAAGGCGCCGATCGGCGGGAAAAGCCCGGAGAGAATCATACAGAAAGCCCCTGTCATAATAGTAAAGCGGTTGACGACCTTCGTCATGGCGATCAGTCCCACGTTCTGGCTGAAGGAAGTAACCGGAAGACAGCCGAACAGGGAGGATATGCTGCTGGCAAAACCGTCACAGGCCAGAGAGCCTGAAATCTCTTTCTCCGTGATATCGCGGTCGAGACCGGATGCCACCATTGCAGTAGTATCTCCGATGGTCTCAGTTGCCGATACGAGAAAGATCACAACCACAGACAGGATTGCGCCCGCATGAAACTCCGGCATAAACGGTAAAATACGGGGAAGGGATAAGATCCCGCCGTCGAGCAGTCCCGACAGATCCACTACGCCCAGGAATATCGAGAGTACATAGCCGACAACCAGTCCAAACAGAACAGACAGCTGCTTCCAGAAGGATTTTGCAAATACGTTAAACAGAATACAGCTCAAAAGCGTTACGGTGCCGATCAGAAGATTCGTTGCCGAGCCAAACGAATCGGAATATCCGCCGCCGAACGACCTCGCTCCCACCGTCAGAAGGGAAAAACCGATGGAGGTTACGACGCACGCCGATACGATCGGGGAAATCAGCTTCCTCCAGTACTTTGCGAAGAGGCCCAGAGTTCCTTCCACCAGGCCGCCGATCAGGATTGCACCCAGGATTGCCGGATAGCCGTATTTCGCTCCTACGGAACTTAATATTGTTACGAATGTAAAACTGACCCCCATCACGATTGGAAGCTTTGCACCGATGCGCCAGACCGGATACAACTGAATCAGCGTGGCAACTCCCGCTATGAACATTGCGTTCTGAATCAGAGCCGCCGTCTGGCTCGTCTCTAAGCCAGCCGCCGCAGTCACGATGACTATCGGCGTTAAGTTTGCCACAAACATCGCCAGCACATGCTGTAAGCCGAAGGGAATCGCTTTTCCCAGAGGAACGCGCCCGTCCAGCCTGTAAATGTTGTTAATGCTGATTTCTGCATTGCTTTTCATGATATTCTCCTTTATCATTCTCTTTATTTCAATGTTTTTGCCGTCTTCCGCCAAACTGTCCGCGTTCTGCTCCCTCCCGCAGGTCAGAGAACCCCCGTCTGCAGTTTCCTTCATCTACGGCGCATTTTCAGTCGTCGTTCACCCCCTTATTACCATAAGAATCGGAATCTGCCGTATTGCGTGTCATTCCGGACCGTCAGGCCCGCCTTTTTTGACGGACCGCATCATCGTGCGGCTGATCAAAAAAGACTTCCCGGCTGCCGGAGACAGGCAGCATAAAAGCTGCTCCTGTAGCCCTGACATTTAGGAAGTCGGATAGAAACGTCCAGGCCATTATCCCGGACATATACAAGATGCATACGGTTATTTCTATTCATTTTTCACAAAAACATTGATTTGATAAGATTAATTATAAGCAGTTTTCTCATTAAAGTCAATATATTTTTTAGGTGTTCTTAAATTATTTTAGATATCATGCATAATAAAACAATTTTTTCTTTCCTTCATTTTTTAGAGATTTCATTGCAGATTCTGAGCATTCCCCTGACGATTCTGAATGGTATTCGTTTTTCAGTCCGCATCTCCTGTATATTCCAGGATATCCCCGGGCTGACAGTTCAGTTCTCTGCAAATGGCATCTAACGTCGAGAAACGGATTGCCTTTACCTTCCCCGTTTTTAAATTGGAAAGATTCACGGTGGATATTCCAACCTTTTTAGAAAGATCGTTTAAGGAAATCTTTCTGTCTGCCATAACACGATCCAATCGCAAAATAATAGCCATCTTCCGCCCTCCTACAGGATCTCATCCATTTCCTTCTGCATGGAAAACCCTTCCATAATGATATTCCCTAAAATAACGAACAGTAATCCGGGGATAAAGATGGCCGCGTCAATCAATACAAAACTCCCCCGAGACAGGAATTCATAACCGGAAGACTGATACCCCTCCAGTCTCGGTATCACGAACGATGCAGTCAGCAGCAGAATGCCAATCATGCGAATGCTCCACGTCAGCGTCCTGGAAAATGGCTGTTCGTCTGCAGCGATCTTAACTAAGGAAACGAAAACCAGAATCATCATGGCGGTCAAAACCATATTCCATACAAAATCGGCCAGGCCCATTTGCAGCCAGATCCTGTTTTTGATTCCCCAGGCGCTCATCATCAGTCCCAGAAGCGACAGAACGCCGGTCAAAAACAAAGCCGCAGTAAACACTATACGAATTTTCTTTAAAAAAACTTTTTTCTCCCGTACGGTGGTATCCAGATTAAAATCGTTCTCTTTCATTTTGTCTCCTCCTCTGTGAGATTGACTGCTTTTTCTTTTACTATACCACCCGTTCTTTTGTTTATCAAGTATTTTTAATGATTATCATTAAATTTTATATGTTTTTCGTTGTACATTTTAAAAAGCAAGTACTTTCTTCTCTCCCTTTCTCCTCTCATTTCAGGACCATTTCTGTTAATGCCGCCAAAGTTTTTTACGTAAAATCATCAAATTAGGGGCACTCCTTAAAAAAACAGCAATATACTAATTATAAAGTGATAATAAGGAAGTTCTTATGACTCAATTTGAAACGCTCCCACTTTCTGCTGCACAGGCAGACGACGAACCTGTTGATCCGGGATTTTTGGTGCCGGACTACAACACAGTGATTCCTCCGTTCGACGAGGATATAGATCCGGATTTTTCAGTTATGCCTCCCATCTACCCGGACCGCCCCTATCCTCCTGACCGTCCCTTCCCGGACCGCCCCATTTATCCGCCTTTCATTCCGACGCCAATGCCATGCCTGTTCTGTAATAACAATCAATGGGCACGCGGAAGCATCCGGTTTCTGAATGCTGCAACCGGATATAATGCATTTACGATCTACATTGACAACCGGCCGGTTTACTCCAATCTTGAGTTCCCGGAGCTTACCAGATACCAGCAGATCACGCAGGGATATCACAGATTCTCGATCGTTGCCAACGGCTATACTTATCTCCAGAAATCCCTTTACGTCGGAGACGGCATGGCAACCATCGCAATCATCAATTCAGACACCGGTCTGGACCTGACATCCATCGCCGACACTACATGTCCTACGCCCAATGCAAATGCATGCTTCAGAGTATGCAATCTGGCTTATTACAGCGGCCCCGTAAATGCTGTCATTGGCAATGTCTACTTTAACTCCGTTAACTTTAAACAGGCAGCCAGCTTCAGCTCCATGATGAGCGGAACCTATACGGTTAACGTAGCCCGTTCTGCACGGCCGCAGGTGCCTCTCGTCACCACCACAATCACCATGCGGCCCGGAAGGATCTACACGCTCTATGTGTTAAACTGGAATACTTCCCCGGATACCATCCAGACCCTGCTGGTAGAGGACCGGAGATACTGATCCCATAGATCGTCAAAATGCAAAAATCCCCTGTAAACGCAATGTTTACAGGGGATTTATTTATCATTAAGCTACTTTGGATTTAGCCAGTTCTGCTAATTTAGCGAAGCCTTCTGCATCATTAACAGCCATGTCAGCCAGGACTTTTCTGTTTAAATCAACACCAGCCAGCTTTAATCCATGCATAAATACGCTGTAGGATAAGCCATTGATTCTTGCTGCCGCATTGATACGTGCAATCCATAACTGTCTGAACTGTCTCTTTCTTTCTTTTCTTCCCGCGTAGGAGCTTGTTAATGCTCTCATTACGGACTGCTTTGCTACTCTATACTGTTTGGAACGAGCGCCTCTGTAGCCTTTAGCCATCTTTAACACTCTGTTATGTCTCTTCTTAGCGTTCATACCGCCTTTAATTCTTGCCATCGGTTTTTCCTCCTTCTTAACTTAAGATCCTATAAATATGGTAAAATCTTCTTCATTACTTTTGCGTTGGTTGCATCTGTAACGATATCTTTTCTAAGATTTCTTTTTCTCTTTGTAGACTTCTTAGTTAAGATGTGAGATTTGTAAGCTTTGTTTCTTACAAGCTTTCCTGTACCGGTCTTTTTGAAACGCTTTGCAGCTGCTCTGCTTGTTTTTAATTTAGGCATTGTATTTTCCTCCTTGATAATGTTCTATTAACGTTTTGGTGTTAAAAACATAACCATGCTTCTTCCTTCCACTTTGGACGGCTTGTCAATCACCGCTATATCGGCTAATTCCTTTGCGAAATCTTCAAGAATATATCTTGATTTTGACATATGCGCCATCTCACGACCTCTGAAACGTAAGGTTACCTTAACTTTATCTCCTTTTTCGAGGAACTTCCTTGCGGCGCCCATCTTTGTGTTTAAGTCATTTGTGTCAATGTTGGGAGATAAACGAACTTCCTTTACTTCGATTACCTTCTGTTTCTTCTTAGCTTCTTTTTCTTTTCTTGCCAGTTCGTATCTGTACTTACCGTAATCGATAATCTTACAAACCGGTGGCTTTGCGGTCGGAGCAATCTTTACAAGGTCCAGCTCTGCTTCTTTCGCCATCTGTAAGGCATCTCTCGCAGGCATAACCCCTAACTGTTCTCCATCTTCACCAATCAACCGAACTTCCTTATCTCTGATTTGTTCGTTAATCATTAAATCGCTAATTGTCGTGCACCTCCTATAGTGTGTTTGGTCGGAATTCACATTACTGCCCGTCAGGGCACAAAAAAAGTAGATAGACAAACGCTACCCACCATCAAAGTCTCTACACAGAATACCTATGTAAATAAGGCTATGAACCAGGGTCACTTACTCGTGCCGTGGTGAGGCGGATACCTACTTTCCTGACTGTTGTTTCCACAACTTGTTATAGTCTACAATAAACGGAGAGAAATGTCAAGGATTTTGCAGATTTATTTTTAATAGTTTCAGACTGTTTTCACATCCGTCCTCCGCCGTATCCCCTTCTGCCTTTGAATCTTACGGAATTTACAAGGAATAAGTAAAGAACCAAAAGGAAGATTGTGGTATTGTAAACATATAAAATGATGATACCATAGATGCAGTATAAAAAACAGGAGGAACTCACCTTGAATAAGAAAATAATTCTGTTTTCCGCCCTTCTGCTCACTGCCGCCCTCAGCGCCTGTTCCAGCCGGCAGGCCAGTCCGGTACCGGCTGATGATCCGGCAGCAACCGTGGAAGGCGTGACAGAGGAACCCATGGCAGCAAGCCAAAATACCGGAACGGAAATCCCTTCCGACGTCTCCGAGTGCACCGGCAGATTCTTAAAATCCACGGGCGGGGACGGCATCCTCGTGATTGACGATTACGGCCCTGTCTGCTTTTCGTACGCTTCCGATGACAGAAGCGTCTTAAATACCCTGGAGGACGGCGATGCCGTATCGATGAAAACAGGGCTGATTATGGAGACATGGCCCGGACAGACCACGGTATATGGGTGCGAACTGCTCAGAAAAGGGAGCCGCGCTTCCATTGATCCCCATACTCTTGCTTCCTTAATGGAGATGGGGCAGATCGAAAAAGCTCCGCTTTCTCCCATGTTTTATGCCAGAGATACCCTGTTTATCAGTACGGACAGGGCCGCACACCCCACCTGCGGAACCGAGGACGGCAGTTTTTCTTCCATCATTGACCCTTTAATCGTCCCCTCGGAGAACGGTCAGGCCAACTTCGGAGGAAAGGGTGACGGATACATCTCTCTCTGGAACGGCGCCATGGCGGTCCGGACCGGGGATTCTTACACCCTGTTTCTGTCAGACGGTACCGTGGAATATGAGGGACATTTTTTTCAGGAATCAGACTTAAGTGATGATACCCTTGAATGGCTGGAATTCTACAACGGCCTCCCGGAAGAAGACCGTTTGTCTATTTCCTACGTTCCTCATGAGCTTCTGCCCAAAGGCGATCCAGGTACAGCAAAGGAGACGGATTCCCCTGTTTCATGAGGAAACCGTCTCTTTCTTCATTTCTTATACCGGTTTTATACCAGCTCGTTGTATTTCCCGCGTTTCACATAATGGGTATGCAGAAGCTTATGGGCCAGATGACCTCCCGGCTCTCCCAGGAAATCCTCATAAAGCTTCATCAGATCCGGATTCTCGTGAGACTTGCGCAGAGGTTTATGCTCATCCTCGCTGTAGAGAGCCGCCGCACGCTTCCTGCGGAAATCCTCGTCCTTCGGGCGCGGCTGGCCGCCGCCTGCGATACAGCCTCCCGGGCATCCCATGACTTCAATGAAATGGTACGGCGAAGTACCGTCTGCCACCTCTCTCATCAGCATGGAGGCTCCTTCCAGTCCGCTGGTGACCGCTATCTTCAATTCCACACCCTCCAGATGCTTATACTCCGGAAGCGTATCTTCTATGACGAAGCTGGCAGTCTTAATCTGTTCCAGCCCCACAATCGGCGTCACATGGAGCCCCTCAAAAGGCAGTTCCCTTCCCGTTACCAGCTCGTATACGGTCCGCAGTGCAGCCTCCATAACACCTCCGGTTACGCCGAAGATATCGGCAGCTCCCGTGGAAAGTCCCAGCGGTGCGTCAAAGCTTCCTTCCGGCAGATTTACGAAATCGATTCCTGCCGATTTGATCATCCGCGCCAGCTCCCTGGTGGTAATAACCGCATCCACGTCGCGGTTTCCGTCTACCTCCATCTCCTCCCGCTGGATTTCATACTTTTTCGCCGTACACGGCATTACAGAGACAACGTATAAATCCTTCGGATCCATGGAAAGGCGGTCCGCATAGAACGATTTTACCACCGCTCCCATCATGGTATGCGGACTCTTACAGGTGGATAAGTGGTTAAGCTCCTCCGGGAACTGATGCTCAATATGCTTGATCCAGCCTGGGGAACAGCTGGTGATCATCGGGAGAACCGCATCTCCTCCTGCGAGCACGGCCTGAAGCCGCTGAAGAAGCTCTGTTCCTTCCTCAATGATGGTTAAATCCGCAGAGAACAGAGTGTCAAACACATCGTCAAAGCCCAGTTCATGGAGAGCGGAAGCCATTTTCCCGGTTACGGGTGTTCCGCAGGGAAGCCCGAATTCTTCGCCAAGAGCCGCCCGGACAGCGGGTGCCACTGAGACAACCACGCGTTTGCCCGGATCAGCCAGAGCCTTCCACACCCGGCTCAGTCCATCGGTCTCCTGCAGCGCTCCGGTGGGACAGACTACCGTACACTGGCCGCACATCGCACAGGCCGTGGAATTAAGCGGAAGCCCCATGGCCGGACTGATCACCGTATCAAAGCCGCGGTTCTGCGCCTGTATGGCTCCCACATGCTGAATCTCATTGCACACGGTCACACAGCGGCGGCAGAGTATGCATTTGCTGGTATCCCTGGTGATGGAAGGGGAAATATCCACGCTGCACTGCGAACGTTCTCCCTCCAGCCTGCTCTCCGTGACCCCCAGCTCATAACCCAGCTCCTGAAGTTCGCAGTTCTGGTTTCTGCCGCAGCTTAAGCAGTCCTTCGGATGATCGGAAAGCAGCAGTTCGTACAGGACCTTCCTGGCCGCGCGCACCTTTGGAGAGTTCGTATGCACCACCATGCCTTCGCGCGCCTTAACGATACAGGAAGCCTGGAGATTTTTCATTCCCTCTACCTCCACAACGCAGATCCGGCAGGAACCGTAGGTATGAACGCCTTTTAAGTGACAGAGGCTCGGGATTTTGATGCCGGCTCCGGCGGCTGCCTCCATGATCGTCGCTCCCTCTTCTATTTCTATTGCTTTTCCGTTGATTGTCAGCTTTATCATCTCTCTTACCTCCTGTCACAGTGCAGGCACCGGAAGGCCTCACCGATTGCGTCTAATTTGTGGAAGCCGCACGCCACTTCCTTAAAGTTGTCGATCCTCTCATCTACAGGAAGCGTTCTGACCGGGAATCTCATATGCGGCTCGGTCACCTCCATATCCGGAATCACCGGAATCTCCATCCACTCACCCATATTCAGTTCTCCGCTGCCGCCTAAGTACTTGTCGATATTGACGGCTGCCTTCTTTCCGTCGGCGATGGCATTGACGGCTACGTTGGCTCCCCACGGGCTCGTATCGCCGCCTGCAAACACGCCTTCCTCCGAAGTACGGCTGGTAAACTGATGAACGTCGATCCTGCCCTTTCCGTCGAAATCAAGCTGGGTTGTCTGATGGAATTTATGATCTACATCCTGGTTGATCGCCGTTATGATGCCGTCACACTCCAGCACAAACTCAGAGCCCTCGATATGCGCACTTCTGCGCCGTCCATCTGAGCCGTAGTCCGTAAGCTGCCGTTTTACCAGTTCGATGCCGCAGACTGTGCCGCCTCGTTCCATGATTCTCACCGGAGAAGCCAGGGTGATGATACGGATTCCCTCTTCTCTCGCTTCCTGAATCTCCTCGGCTCCCGCCGGCATCTCCCTCTCTGTTCTGCGGTAAACCACCGTCACTTCCTTCGAGCCGAGACGAACCGCCGTGCGCGCCACATCCATGGCCGTGCTTCCGCCGCCTATGACGACAAGGCGTTCCGGAACCTTGAAATTCTGCTTTAAACCGATCCGTTTTAAGAAAATCAGGCCGTTTTCCACTCCCGGTAAATCCTCTCCCGGTATGCCCAGTGTTCTCGACTGCTGTGTCCCGATCGCCACATAGACGGCATCGCTCTGGCTTTTCAGCTCTTCGAAGGTAATCGTCTCTCCCACTCTCACATTGCAGTGGATGCTGACGCCGCTCTGTTCGATGGCCTTCACCTCTTTTGCCAGCACATCCTTGGGAAGGCGGTACTCCGGAATTCCCCAGTAGAGGACTCCACCGGCGACATTTTCCGCCTCATAGACATGAACCTCATGACCTAAATTAGCCAGATAGTAAGCGCAGGTTAAACCGGAGGGGCCGCCGCCTACGACAGAAATCCGCTTTCCTGTGGACGGCTTTGCCTCCACCTTCGGAATCTCATACCCATCCTGAAGCACGTAGTCCCCGATGAAACGCTTGAGCGAGCAGATGGAAACGGCTTCATCTACCTGAGCCCGGCGGCAGCGGTCCTCGCACGGATGCGTACAGATACGGCCGCAGACAGACGGGAACGGGTTATCCTGACGGATCAGCCTGTACGCGTCCTCAAACCGTCCGGCGGAGAGAAGGCTGATATAGCCCGGTACAAATACATTGGCCGGACAGGCGTTGCGGCACGGCGAAGTCTGCAGTTCGGAGCAGACTCCTGCACGGCAGTGTTTCTCATAAATATGTTCTTCGTACTCATTTCTAAAATACCGGAGTGTGGAAAGTACCGGATTGGGAGCTGTCTGGCCCAGGCCGCACATGGCTGTCTGCCTGATCGTCTCAGCCAGCTCCTCCAAAAGCTCTAAGTCACCTTCTTCTCCCCTGCCCTCCGTAATCCGTTCCAGAATCTCCAGCATGCGCTTCGTACCGTTCCTGCAGGGCAGGCACTTGCCGCAGGACTCATCGCGGATAAAGTCCATAAAATATCTGGCGGTATCGACCATACATGTGTTTTCACTCATGACCACCAGACCGCCGGATCCCATGATGGCCCCCAGCTTTGCCAGGGATTCATAATCCACCGCTGTGTTTAAGTGTTCCCCGGTGAGACAGCCGCCGGAAGGACCGCCGGACTGGATCGCCTTAAACTTCCGGCCTCCGGTGATGCCTCCGCCGATTTTATAGATAATGTCTCCCAGACGTATTCCCATAGGAACCTCAATGATTCCCGCGTTGATAATGTCCCCTGCAAGGGCAAACACCTTGGTGCCCGCACTCTTTTCCGTGCCGAACTGACGATACCACGCGGCTCCGTTCAGGATAATCGGCGCTGCGTTTGCCAGAGTCTCCACGTTGTTGATAATGGTCGGCTTATCGAATAAGCCCCGTTCAAACGGAAACGGTGGCTTCTGTCTCGGCTCCCCGCGTTTTCCCTCGATGGAGGCCAGAAGAGAAGTCTCCTCACCACAGACAAACGCGCCCGCGCCAATCCGAATCTCCAGATCGAACTGAAATCCGCTTCCCAGAATATCGGTTCCCAGCAGCCCCCTCTCTCTCGCCTGCCCGATCGCGTCGGAAAGGCGTTCAACCGCGATGGGATATTCCGCCCTGACGTAGACATATCCTTTGTCCGCACCGATGGCGTAGGCGCCCAGCATCATGCCCTCGATGATGCTGTGGGGATCGCCCTCCAGAATACTGCGGTCCATGAACGCGCCGGGATCCCCCTCATCGGCGTTGCAGACCATGTATTTCTGTCCGTCCTCCGACACGGCTTTCATGCCTGATTCCCATTTGATTCCCGTGGGGAATCCTGCGCCGCCCCGGCCGCGAAGTCCGGAGGCTTTCACGATCTCAACCACCTCTTCCCTGCTTAAGTGATCCAGTGCCTTTGCGGCGGCTGCGTAACCGTCTCTCGCTATATAAGCTTCTATAGAGGCAAATTCCATGCGTCCGCAGTTGCGCAGTGCGATGCGGACCTGCTCCTTGAAGAAAGGAATGTCGTCCAGCTTCGGAATGTAACGCTCCTCCTCGGTGTCGTAGAACGTATATTCTTCACAGACTTCCCCGTGTAACAGATGGCGTTCCACGAGATCCGCTACCTTCTGCGGATTCATGGCCGTGTAGAAAATCCCATCCGGTTCCACCAGAAGAACGGGCCCCGCGGCACAGGTTCCCATACAGCCGGTCACCAGAATCTCTACCTCCGACTCCAGCTGATGGTCTGCGAGAGACTTCTTAAGCGCCTCCTGAACCTCTCCGCAGTGAGAGGAGATGCAGCCCGCTCCGCCGCAGACCAGAACCTGACGTTTGAAGGATTTTCTTTTTTCTATGTAATCCTGTTTTATTTCTGCAAGCATGGCAGAATTTTTGATTTTTCTTTCCATCCCATTATTCCTCCCCATTATGAGCACTCAGTATTCTCATCATAATATCTCGCAAGAATCTGCTCCAGTTTATCCGGATTCACCTGTTTATAAACCTGGCCGTCAATAGACATCGCCGGCGCCAGACCGCAGGCCCCGATACACCGCGCCACTTCCAGTGTGAACTTCCGATCCTCTGTCGTATCGCCGATCTTCACGTTTAAAAGTTCCTGAAGCCGCTCCGATATCTTCTTTCCTCCCCGCACGTAGCATGCCGTTCCGAGACAGACACGGATGGTGTGTTCTCCTCTCGGCTGAGTGGAGAAGAAGGAATAAAAGGTCACCACCCCCGATACCTCGGACAGCGGAAGATCCAGCGCATCCGCAACCGTTTTTTGTACCTCCAGCGGCAGATATCCATAGATTCCCTGTGCCATATGAAGCACCGATATCAGCGATCCTTCCTTTCCCCTGTACTCCGAAGCCAGTTCCCCAATCCGTCCAAGCAGAGTTTCAGGACTGCTGTCACACCCTTCGCAGCAGCAATGTTCCGTGTTTTCTTTCATCATGATTCCTACCTCCTCATTATATTGTGAAAAATTATACAAAGTTAAAAAGAGAGCAGCCTGATCAGCTGCTCTCTCTTACACCCTGTATAATTGAAACACCAAAATCTCTTACGCTCAAAACAGTATCCCGGCATTGTCTTTCCTCACTATTCCAAATTCTAAAAAAATTTTAGGCAATCTAACTTTTTTATAGCTTCATACTACCATGTGGTGACAACTCCTGTCAAGCCATTGTTTTTTTTCTAACACAATCCGCGGAGTTACAGTTACTGCTCCGAACTTTTACAGGCTGATTTAATTGAATTTCATCGAAAAATATATTACAATCATTTTATTCGTTCCAGCGCTTACGGCAGGCAGAAAAATAGCCGGAGGCGCACGGAACTATATGAAAGGTGGAATCTCAGCCATGTGGTTTCTATTCGCTCTCCTCTCATCGGTTTTCGCCGCCCTGACGTCCATACTCGCCAAAGCAGGGATTGAAGGCGTCAACTCCAACCTGGCTACCGCGGTCAGAACCGTCGTGGTAGTGATTATGGCCTGGGCCGTCGTGTTCATAACCAACACGCAGAGCGGTCTCCCTGATATCGGCAGGAAAAGCTGGATTTTCCTGATCCTTTCCGGTCTTGCCACCGGCGCCTCCTGGATCTGCTACTACAAGGCGCTCCAGATGGGAGAGGCTTCCAGGGTGGTACCGGTAGACAAGTTCAGTATCGTGCTCACCGTCATTCTGGCCTTTCTCTTCCTGCATGAGCAGATCACCATTAAAAAACTGGTGGGAATCCTGCTCATTACGGCCGGAACCTTTTTTATGATTCTGTAGCAGGCACGAAAGGGTGCCGCAAAATCATCAAAACAGATGATTGGGCGGCACCCTCTTTTCTGTTTTTTTGACGCAGAAAAGGAGCTGCTGCTCCAGCAGATTATTTATCTGCTTTTGCAACAGCCCCATCGTTCTATTGCGCTTCTTCTATCTTTCCCTGAAGGATGCGCATTCTGTATGACTGGCCTCTCTCGCACCGTCTCCTGCGATTCCGATATGATCCGCCGAACAGTGGCGGCCTTCGTTGTACACACAGTTCACTGCTTCACAGTCTACCTCCAGCCTGTTTTCCGGTGTTTTGAACAGGTTATGGTAAGCGCCGTCCTTATTCTCGTCAAAGCTGCCGCAGCACGTATCACACGTATCTTTTGCCTGCTCGCCTTCTACGATAATTGCAGCCTTACAGCAGCAGTTTTCCGCATTGTGAAGGCAGTTTGTCACGTTACAGTCTAATCTCGTCATGGAATATCCCTCCTTGAGAATTCTAAAATTCTATCGCTTCTGCAGGAGTTATTATGCACAGACGGGACAGGAACTATTCGACATTAATTGTCTTAATTTCCTTTGTACGGATTTCGCGGCTGATGGCGTCAATGAAATCGGAAAGGGACTTCTGTCCTTCGTCTCCGTTAAAACGGCTGCGGACAGACACAAGGCCGTCCTCCTCTTCCTTCTGTCCGACTACCAGCATGTATGGAAGCTTCGCCAGGCGCGCCTCCCTGATCTTGTATCCAATCTTCTCCGCGCGCTCATCCACAGTTGCCAGAATGCCGTTTGACTTAAGCTCGCTCTCCACCTTTTCCGCATAATCATGATACTTTTCGGAAATCGGAAGCACTCTCACCTGTTCCGGGCACAGCCATGTCGGGAACGCGCCCTCATACTTCTCAATCAGCCATGCCAGGGTTCTCTCATAGCACCCCATAGAGGTACGATGGATAATATACGGACGTTTCTTTGTACCATCCTTATCCACGAAGCTCATGTCGAACCGCTCAGCCAGGAACATATCCAGCTGAATGGTGATCATGGTGTCTTCCTTGCCGTAGACATTTTTCGCCTGAATATCCAGCTTCGGACCATAGAAAGCAGCTTCGCCCACTTCTTCCGTATATTCGATTCCGATATCGTCGAGGATCTTTCTCATGGCAGCCTCAACCTCATCCCACATCTCGGCATTTCCCAGATAATGGTCGGCTTTCTCCGGATCCCATTTGGACATGCGGTAGATCACGTCTTCTTCCAGTCCCAGCGTCGTCAGGCAGTATTTCGCCAGATCCACACAGCCCTTGAACTCCTCCTCCAGCTGATCCGGTCTCACCACGAGATGGCCCTCTGAAATGGTAAACTGGCGCACACGGGTCAGGCCGTGCATCTCGCCGGAATCCTCGTTGCGGAAAAGAGTGGAGGTCTCGCCGTATCTGCACGGCAGATCACGGTAAGACTTGGGGCTCTGTTTGTATACATAATACTGGAATGGACAGGTCATGGGACGCAGTGCGAACACCTCATCGTCCTTCTCCTCGTCGCCCAGCACAAACATTCCTTCTTTGTAGTGATCCCAGTGATCGGAAATCACATATAAATCCTTTTTCGCCATCAGAGGAGTCTTTGTCCTCATATAGCCGCGTTTCTCCTCCTCATCCTCGATCCATCTCTGAAGCGTCTGGATGATCTTTGCCCCCTTCGGCATCAGTAACGGAAGTCCCTGGCCGATGACATCCACGGTAGCGAACAGCTCCAGTTCACGTCCCAGTTTATTATGGTCGCGGTTCTTGATATTGGCTAAATACTCCAGGTACTCGTTCAGTTCTTCCTTCTTTGCAAATGAGGTTCCATAGACACGGGTCAGCATGGCGTTCTTCTCACTGCCCCTCCAGTATGCTCCTGACGAGGAGGTCAGCTTAAAGGCCTTGATCGGCTTCGTACTCATTAAATGAGGTCCGGCACACAAATCCGTAAAGTCGCCCTGGCGGTAGAAGGAAATCTCCGCATCTTCCGGTAAGTCCCGGATCAGCTCCACTTTATACGGTTCTCCCTTTTCCTCCATGAATTTGACGGCTTCCGCGCGGGGAAGCGTAAAACGTTCCAGCTTCTCACCCGCTTTGATGATCTTCTTCATCTCAGCCTCAATCTTGTCTAAATCCTCCCTCGAAAAGGACGGTGTCTCAAAATCATAGTAAAAACCGTTCTCGATGGACGGCCCAATAGCCAGCTTAGCCTCCGGATAGAGATGCTTCACCGCCTGTGCCAGCACATGGCTTGTCGTATGACGGTAAGCCGCCAGACCGGCCGGATCATGAACTGTCAGAATATTCAGACAGCAGTCCCGATCCACCATGGTTCTCAAATCCACAACCCTGCCGTCTACTTCACCTGCACAGGCATTTCTCGCAAGGCCTTCGCTGATATCCGCCGCAATATCATATACGGACACCGCCTGATCATATTCTTTTACTGAACCGTCTTTTAATGTTATTTTCATCTCACGTTCTCCTTTTCTATCAGTTTCCCCATTCTCAGAGGCAACATACTTTTCAGTCTCCCAAATACTTATTCTGCTTTCCTTTGATTCAGAATCCTTTGGCACTGCAAAAATACCATCTTTCATCTTAAACCGACTTACGCTGTTTGTAAAGGAATTTTAACCATTTTTTGCCGTTTTCGGCAGCAGTTCAGTCCTTGCATCCGGCAGCCGCGTCCGTTTTTCATTCAGGAAAGCCCTTCACCGCGTCCCAGCGTAAAGTACAGGATCACCGCAATGACCAGAGGGGCGAGAAATCTAATGATAAAGCTCCAGCTTCTCCTCATCACCATCGGATATCTTCCCTCCGATTCGATTTCCTCCACCGCATGCTTCGTTCCCCATACCCAGCCGACAAACAGACAGAAAGCAAGCGCGCCCAGAGGAATCATCAGGTTATCCGTAAATTTTTCCATCACTGCATTCATCGGCAGCATGGTAAGCCCCTGCGAGAAGTCGAACCAGGGAAGCCTGATGCCTCTCGCATCAGACTGTGACAGAGAGTATCCGGCGCTCAAAACCGTCATCGGAACCGACAAGACTATGGTAGACTTCAGACGGCTGAAATGAAACTCTTCGCTGATAAACGCCACACAGCTCTCCAGAATACTGATGGCACTGGTCAGGGCCGCAAAGAACAGGAGGATGAAGAATACCAGTCCGAACAGCCTGCCGCCCGGAAAACCGGCGAATACTTCCGGCAGCGCCATAAAGGCAAATCCGCCTCCCATGCCCAGGCCTTCCGCTCCCAGCGTGGCAAACACGACCGGGATAATCGCAAAGGCCGCCAGGATGGCCACCATGGTATCCAGCGCGCAGATGCTGACCGCACTCTTCACCAGATGGTCGTCCTTCGGAACGTAGGAACCGTACGTCACCATAATCCCCATGCCCACAGAAAGGGAAAAGAATGCCTGTCCCAATGCTCCCACCAGTGTGTTGCCGTTCAATGTTTCCGGCCGGATCGTCAGCATAAATGAGAGCCCTTCTTTTGCGCCAGGAAGAGTGACCGACCGGATTACGCAGGCCAGAAGGAGCAGAAACAGAGCAGGCATCAGAACCTTGCTGACCCGCTCAATTCCGGATGATACCCCTTTAACCACCACATAGATACACAGGAGAAGAAAGGCGGCTCCCCAGAGCAGCGGTTCCGCCGGCTTCGCTATGAATTCCGTAAAATACGTCTGATACGGATTCAGCCCGGTCCCAAAATGCGCACCGCTCACATAGACCCAGATATACTTCAACACCCAGCCGCCCACAATGCTGTAGTAAGACATAATTACAAAGAGCGTCAGAACGCCGATTCCCCCCACAAACGAAAACCGCTTATCCAACTGCCGGAACGCTCCGATCACATTTTTCTGCGTCTTCCTTCCAATTGATAATTCGGCCAGCATTACCGGAAACCCAATCAGAGCGACGATAATCATGTAGCAGAGAATAAACGCGCCTCCGCCGTAAGCCCCCACCTTTCCCGGAAACTTCCATATATTACCCAGGCCGACGGCAGAGCCTGCCGCCGCCAGTATGAATCCCACATTGCTTGCCCACTGGCTTCTTTTCTGATGCATTATTTTCTGTACTCCTCTTATTTCCTAGTTTTAACTTTTAAAGCAAAAGAATCAGTGCCGCCGTAATCGCAGCAATACTAATGATGATGGAGAGGGAATTAACCGCGCTCGCCATCTCGACATCTCCATTTAAAGCCCCTGTAAATGCCGGAGCGATGGAAGCCACCGGTCCCAGGGACACAATTGCCAGAGTCTGGCGCACTTCCAGTCCGAAGGGCGCAAGGAAGTAAAAGCCCACAGCCATCAGTACCGCGATACCGTAACGCATCACAAGAATCTGTACGATCTGTGCGATTTTCTCCCGGTCCATGTGGACTTCGAATCCGATTCCGAGCATCAGAAGCGCCAGAAATGCATTGGCGCCGCCTGCTGTATCCGCGAAGCTGATCATTACCGCCGGAAGCTGCAGTTTTAATATGCTGAGAATTGTCATGACGATATATGCGTCAAATGGAATCGATGAAAAAAGCTTCTTCGTCATTCCTGAGAAAGACGGCTTTTCATCCTCTCCCACCACCATTCCCGCCAGCGTAAACGTCATCCCCGTACACATGATGGAGTTTCCCGCATCAAACAGACTGGTGGCAGCAAATCCCACGGGACTTAAAAAGCTCTGTACAAACGGCATGGTAAAGTTGCCGATATTGTAGCCCGACATATTGAGCATGGCAAAGGCCCGCGTCTCCTTCGACTTTCTAATATTAATTCCATATCCGGCAGCGATCGTCACAAAATTACAGAGAAGCCCGATTACACACATGGCAAGCAGTGAATAATCCATGGTTATCTTGCTGAAATTCGATACAATAGCCGCAGGCAGTGTTATTTTAATCACGATATTGGAAATCAGGTAAAAATCCTTTGCATGAAAAAATCCAACCCGCTTCAAAATATAGCCCATGGCAATGATCGCAACAAACGCAAATGCTTTTGTCAGTACTGCTGTCATATCCCGTCCCCTCCCGGCCATTTCCCCGGCCGTCTTTTGCCTTTTAAAATTTGCACACAATTTCTATCCTAACCTGTTATGAACATTTTGTAAAGAGAAAATTACCGATTCTGTTTTAATTTCATTCACGTTCAGCAATAGTCAGCTGTATCGCCGCCTCTTACGCGGACAGAACAGCCAGACTACGAATCTATAAAACGGTCCAGGCAGAGAAGAACACTCTCTTCATCGGTATAAGTTACATATGGCATGCCACGCCTCCTACATTTCTTCTCTTCTAATACGAAAAGGAGCTGCCCACTGAATATCAAGTTAGGCAAGCCCCATTTTGACCAAATTTGTTTCATATGCTTTATTTTATAGCCTTCCACTCCCGATGCCATTCCTTGACTCTGCAAGTATCTTCTCCGCAAATCGAGGCCGCTTCCTCCACAGTGAATCCTTTCGTAAACAGGTTGACTGCTACTTCGTTTGCTTTTTCCAATCCTCCTTCTCGCCGGCTTATCTCCTTTTCACTGGCGATATGCCTCTGCTCATCATATTCCGTCAACAGCACCTCGAACACCTCCGCTCTGTGTACAGACAAAAACTCCGCCAGTATTCCATCCCGGATGCAGGAATCCATCACGTTCATAGCCGCCTCTTCCAGAGCCGTCCCATCTTCCGTTTCATCCCGGATCCGTGCCACGAACTCCGCATAACTCTCTGAGAGTCGTACACTGCCTCATCAGTTCTTCATTATGGCCGCGATTGATGTTTAACATAACCGCCTTAAACTCCATACACGGTTCCACCTCTGAGTGGACGCGGGTAAATGCATCTGAAAGCTTCAGTTCGATGTAATCCGGCTCCTCCCTCAATCCATTATAAAACACATAAAATTGGGGGACTGGAAGCGTAATCCTGCTGCTTCCATAGAGGTTCAGCCCGTTCTGATCAATGTATTTCCTGTACTCTTACACGATATAAAAGGTACCCCGTACCGGCATGTTTGGATTCCAGGTCGACTGATGCTCCCAGAGATTAAGAACGTCATCAATCAAAAATGCAAGATCGTTCTTCATTTTCATATAAATAACATCATCCAGCGTGTTAATCTCAAGATCGTCGGGATTGATGTACTCCGAATGACTCACGGCATTATAAAGGGAAAGCAGCTCCTCTTTCCGGTTGAATACCATTCGAAATAATCTGTCTTTGTATTTCTTATTCACTTTTACCATGTTTCCTACCTCCATTATACTGAAACCAGTTGTATTTTTCAACAGATTTTTGGCCATTACCGCCGCGGCTTTTTAAAAACCGGTACTCTGATAAAGCCTGCTTACAATAATGGCAGACAGATCACTCCCTCTCTTTTTTCAATTATCAATTCTTGGAGAATCCTTTGGCAGAACTGCCCTGATGCCGGATCATGGCATTAGATTTCCAGATATCAATGGAAATTAGTAAAGCAAGTATAGCATATTAAAAAACAAAAGGCAATAAACAAATCCCGCCTCCGCTGGTGAACCTTCCTGACGTGTGTAACAGTTCCCGGGCTGTGAGGTTCCGGACTGGTTAGAAACAGCACTCCTGACACAGAACAGGCGCAGCACATCACGTGCCGCGCCTGTTCTTTATCCCTTTATTCAATCACATGAATCCATCCCTCAGGAGCCTCAATCCGTCCCATCTGGATTCCGGTCAGCGTGTCGTACAGCTTCTTCGTCACTTCGCCCATCTCGCTCATGCCGCTCGGCATGCAGATCGCTTTCCCGTGATCCACAATGCATCCCACAGGGGAGATAACCGCCGCAGTACCGCACAATCCACACTCTGCGAAGTCCTTCACCTCTTCCAAAAGTACTTCCCGCTCTTCCACTTCCAGCCCCAGATACTCCTTGGCAACCACCATCAGGGAACGGCGTGTAATCGACGGCAGGATGCTTTCAGACTTCGGAATAACCACCTTCTTATCTTTTGTCACAAACAGGAAGTTGGCTCCGCCAGTCTCCTCCACCTTCGTCCTGGTCGCCGGGTCCAAATACATATTCTCGTCAAATCCGGCGCGGTGGGCTTCCATAATTGCGTGCAGGCTCATGGCGTAGTTTAAACCGGCCTTGATATGGCCTGTACCATGAGGCGCCGCGCGGTCGAAATCGCTGACACAGATGGTAAGCGGCTTCACCCCGCCCTTAAAGTACGGTCCTACCGGCGTAGTGAAAATCCGGAACTGGTACTCATCCGCCGGTTTCACTCCGATTACCGGATTGCTTCCAAACATATACGGTCTGACGTAGAGAGTCGCCCCGCTGCCGAACGGAGGCACATACGCTGCGTTGGCAGCCACCGTCTTCGTAACGGCCTCAACGAAACGCTCCTTCGGGAACACCGGCATCTCAAGCCTTCTGGCAGAATTCTCCATACGCTCTGCATTTAAGTCCGGGCGGAAGGTCACGATACGTCCATCCTCGGTGGTGTAAGCCTTTAACCCTTCAAAAATGGTCTGTGCATACTGCAGAACACCCGCGCATTCATTTAACACAATATTCGGGTCCCCGGTCAGAGTTCCCTCCTCCCAGGCTCCGCCCTTAAAATTGGATACATACCTTTTATCCGTCTGTACGTATCCAAAGCCTAAATTTCCCCAGTCGATGTTCTTCTTTTCCATACGTATCTTCCTCTTTCCCTAGATGATGTGTTTCTTAATTTTTTTCATTATTATACTTTTCCATATAAAAGTCAAGACATTTTCCTCATGAGCCAAAGATCGAATAAAAGCCATAACCTTTAGTTATATAACGAGGCAATTCCATTCTGACAGTTTTCATCGGATTCACGGTCTGACAGATGATCAGGCTGCCTGTCATCGTCAAAAGCATCCCTGCGTCCGAAACACTCATCCCAATCTTTTCTCTCATAAAATCAAACATCTGTCTCGTCGCAGCCCTCCATGCACCTTCCACGTCCTCCGCCGACGCGATGGTAATCAGACGGTCCTCCGTCTCAATCATGGGGTAAGGCACACAGTATTGATTCCGCACTACGTCAACGTGTACCGTGGCCCGGCCTTCGATCTCCAGACCGCAGTCCTCCACTTCTCCGTCTCCCATGATGGCGTGAAAGTCTCCCATCGATAAAAGGCCTCCTTCCACAAAGACAGGAAGATACAGCACAGCGCCTTTTTTGATCTGGGTGCAGTCCATATTACCGCCATGATCCATGGGAGTTATGGTGGAGATGCCTTCCGCCGCAGGGGCCACTCCGATCACGCCGATCATCGGTTCTACCGGTATCTCCACTTTGCCGTCGTAGTATGCCTTTCCGTCTTTGACAGGAACACGTTTCAGTATCTTTTCCGGAAATTCCGTTCTCTCACTTCCGCTGCCCGGCCCCAGCATCACAATGCCGACAGGCCCCAGTTCGATGTCCAGAATCTCAATTCTGAGCATGTCCCCCGGCATCGCTCCCTCAATGTACAGAGGCCCGGTCGCCGGATTCCCCGGTTTTCTCACCACATTTTCAAACGTGGCCTCCTCCGGCAGAAACTGGTTGGTAAAACAGTCATACGTCTCAAATACCACAGTCTCTCCCGATCTGATGGAAGCACAGGCTGCATTGTCCTTCGAGAGCACATTCGTTATAAAATCTTTCGTTATCACTTTCATTTCGATTCTCCTGATCCTGTTTAGTTTCGCAGCTGGACTTTTCACGTTTTGGATTTTTCACGTTTCTTTCCGCTAAGTTCCGGCCATACCGTAATCAGCATCGTGATAAAGCAGGCTGCACCGCCGATGAAGTTGGACACCGGTTCCGCCATAAGGACGCCGTCCGTTCCCAGTCCAAACATCAGAGGAAGGAGCAGCATCAGCGGGATTACAATGATTACTTTCCTGAATATCGAGAAAAATACCGCATTCTTCGCTTTTCCCAGGGCCACAAACACAGATTGGCCGGCAAACTGAAGCGACATCATAAAAAAGCCGAAGTAGTAGATCCGCATGGCCGGAATTCCCTCCCTGACCAGATCTGCATCCTGATTGAAGATACGTATAAAAAATTCCGGAAAGCCATGGACAAACAGCCACATAACCGTCGTGTAGGCAATGGAAACCACCGAAATAAAAACAATGGCCCGTTTCACCCGTTTATACTCCCCTGCCCCATAATTGAACCCCATCACCGGCTGTGCGCTGTTGGTCAGACCGTTGACCGGCATGGAGATGATTTCCCGGATAGAGTTGATCACGGTCATGATTCCCACATACAGATCACCGCCGTAGTGCTGCAGCGACGCATTGTACATAATCTGCACCGAGCTGTTGGTAATCGCCATGGTAAACCCCGACATGCCAAGGGCCACGATATCTTTTACACGCTGCTTCTTCAGCCGGAACGCCGAGGTTCTCAGTCTTAAGATCGCCTTGCTGCCCGTTAAAAACTTTACGATCCAGACGGCCGAAAGCAGCTGGGAAAGAATCGTGGCAAGCGCCGCTCCCTGCACTCCCATGTGTAAGGTGAAGATAAAGATGGGATCCAGAATAATATTGGCAATCGCGCCGAGCAGCACGGTCATCATACCGATCGTACCGAAGCCCTGCGAATTGATGAAGCTGTTCATCCCCAGACCGATCATCACGAAAATACTGCCAAGAAGATAGATGCTTATGTACTGATCCGCATACGGATACGTGTTGTCACTGGCCCCGAACAGATAGAGCATGGGCTTTTTGAGAGCCAGTCCCACCACGGTCAGGCCGATTCCAAAAAGAACCATCAAAACAAAGGAATTACCCATGATCAATTCCGCTTCCTTCTTATTCCCGCGCCCGCGTTCGATGGAGCACAACGGTGCCCCACCCATGCCAAAGAGATTGGCGAACGCGATGACCATGGAAATAATGGGCAGACAGAGCCCGAGTCCGGTTAACGCCAGCGTGGCATTTTCCGGAATCCGTCCGATATAGATCCTGTCAATAATATTATAAAGTACATTGATTAACTGGGCCAGCGTCATGGGAACTGCCAGCTTCATAATATTCGCTACGATACTGCCTTTTGAAAAATCATTTGCCGTGTCTGACATTGTGTTTCAATCCTTTTACCTGTAACATTTCTATCTATCATATCACTAACCGCCGCATTTGCAAAGCGCTTTATCGCCCGCTGCAAAAGGTCGCACGGTCACTGTCCTCTCAGGACATTCATCTGCCATCCGATGCCGTAGCGGTCCGTCACCATACCGTAGCAGCTGCTCCAGGCCGTCTCGGAAAGCTCCATCTCGACCTTTCCGCCTTCCTTCAAATGTCCGAAAATCCTCCTGGCCGTCTCCTCATCCTCAGGCGCCACCGCGATCGTAATATGGTTTCCCTGCTCATACGGCATACCCGGAAACGTGTCGGAAAACATCAGCTTCCGTCCTTCCACGACGATCTCCGCATGCATAATCAGTTTCTTCGCCTCCTCCGGCATCGGCCACGCTGGGTTCTCCCCGCTCTCACCGAACGTCAGAACCTTCGGCTGCTCCGCCCCGAACGCCTTCGCATAAAATTCCACCGCCTCCCGGCAGCTTCCGTTAAAACGGATATAGGGTGTAAATTCCATCCTGTGTTCCTCCTTGGATTCTAAGATGGAATTATTATAACCAGATATCCATTTCTTTATCATTTTTCCAGCTTTGCCTCCGGCGAATGGGCCACGCTTCGAAAAAATGCCTCTGCCCACTCATCCTCTCTGTGCTCACAGGAAGCCGTAATCAGTGCAATCTGGTAACCGCCGGCCACCTCACCGACATACTGGCTGTACGCCTCCTCTGTCTCCGGTTCCACCGTCCCGGCGAATGCAAACCGGTACTTTAGACAGCCGTTCTCACCATCCACCGGCTCGCCATCCGCCCCGCTAAAGATCCGTTCCGTGATCTCCGGACTCTCCTCCCTGCTTTTTAACGCCGTAATCCGAACCGCATGCCAGCCCTCTTCCAGATCGTCGTACCACGAATGAGAATTGCCGTCCTCATCGTATTCATAGAGATAGGATCCCGGAATGACAAAGGTCATACTGCCGATCTTCTCCCGCACGTTCCCCCGTCTGTAACCGATGGGATAATCCGCTTCATACACCGGCACGTCCGCCACAGACTCCGGCTCCCTTTCATTTAACCGGCAGAGCGTTATGTATTCCTCCGCAGGAAACGGAAGGCTCCTGTCCAGGAGAAGGGAGCGTTCCAGATCATCGATGATCCGGTCGTTGATCCGCCTGTCCCGGCCGCTCCTGCTGCCCGGCATAAAATAACACTCTTCCCACATCAGGCTGAGGGCCGTGTTTCTGTAATATCCGGCATCCCGGCCCGGTTCATTCCAGATAAAAAACTCCTTTGCAAAGGGCTCAATTCCCTCCTGCTCCACCCAGCCGACTATTTTCTGGATTGAGAACCGGCCGAAGGGGGTGAACACGGTTCCCGGAACCTCCTCCGGCGTATACTGGTCCAGATCCCAGCAGAGACCGAATGAAACGGCCTCCGGCCACTGTTCCTCCCGCTCCCGGCATACAGAAACCAGATTCTTCAGCCAGCCATAAAAATGCGCCTCTCTCATCCGGTCAAAATCATGGTCATCTCCATAACCGGTCTCATCGCTGAGGATTATTTCCATCTCCGTCTCTCTGGCCAGTTCCTCCACAAAACGGACCGCCGCCGCATGAAATCCCGCTCCCGCCAGGCTTGAGGTGCATTCCCCATAGACCATCTGCGTCGGAATTTCCCCGTCCAGCCCGGAACCGAACTGAAAGAACAGATCTCCCAGCCGGCAGAATCCCACGCGCATATAGTCCTCTTCCTGCCGCACCTCATACCGTTTCTCCTCTCCCAGCATCCGGATCATCTGCTTAACAAATCGTTTATCCTTCACCACTGCCTGGCATGTAAAACCTACACTCATACTTTTTTCCTTTCCCACATATCGCTCACCCGGCGCTGCAGTTTCCTGTCCCGCCTGTGCTTCTTTCATTATACTCAGGGAACCATTCATTTGTAAAGTATCCGAAACTATGATAAACTTAAGAAAAAGTACAGGGAGGGATCTGTTTGTTAAGCAATGACGCTGAAACAAGATTAAGAGAATTTAACGATACCGCGTTTCCAAAGGAACTAATCACAATCACCGACCGTGTCAGAATCGCAGTCGGCTGGGGGCACAGCAACTGTATCATCGTGGAAGGGGATACGTCCCTGATACTGATCGATACCCTGGACTCCGATGCCAGAGCCGCGCGCCTGAGGGATGAGCTGTCCCGTCTCACGGATAAACCGGTTAAAACAATCATCTATACCCATGGTCACCCGGATCACCGGGGCGGCGGCGGCGCGTTCCGGGACACGGTGGAGGAGATCATCGCCTTTGCCCCGAAAAAGGCCGTATTAAAAGGCACCGACCGGATCAATCCAATCCTGAACAAAAGAACTTTCCGCCAGTTCGGCTACGGTCTGACCGACGAAGAGCTCATTACCCAGGGACTGGGAATCCGGGAAGGCCACGCCATCGGCGACGGCGTCTATTCGTTTCTTCCGCCTGCCACGCTCTATACCGAAGATTCCGTCATACGCACCATCGATGGAGTCACCTTCGAGATGGTATCCGCGGTCGGAGAGACGGATGATCAGATCTTTCTATGGCTTCCCGGGGAGCGGATCATGTGCTGCGGTGACAACTACTACGGATGCTGGCCCAATCTCTACGCCATACGCGGCGGACAGTACCGCGATATCGCCGCCTGGGTGGACAGTCTGGAGCGCATCAGGAGTTATCCTGCCGACGCCCTGCTTCCCGGCCACATGCTGCCGGTACTGGGACGCGAACGGATCAGCGAGGTGCTCGGTAATTATCAGGAGGCCATCCGCTATGTCTTAGATGAGACGCTCTCCTGCATCAGCCAGGGACTCTCCCAGGATGAAACTGCCGCCAGGGTGGTCCTTCCGGAGCGGTACCGAAATCTGCCGTACCTTCAGGAGTATTACGGCACCGTGCAGTGGTCCGTGCGCGCCATCTATCAGGGATATGTAGGATGGTTTGACGGCAACCCGTCCAATTTAAACCGCACGGCACCGGAGGAATATTCCCGCAGACTGGTTGAACTGGTAGGCGGCGAACAGGCCGTTTCCGAGGCTGTCAAAAAAGCGCTGACGGAATCGGAATTCCAGTGGGCCGCTGAACTCTGCGACCTTCTTCTCGGCGCCGGAGACGCGGTGTCGAAGGACGCAGGTGACAATGCCCGCCGTTTAAAGGCCGGGAGCTTAAGAGAACTCGCCCGGCTGGAAACCAGTGCTAATGGACGCCACTACTATCTCAGCTGCGCCAAAGAACTGGATACCGAATAACAACCCCCGCGGAAATAACTTCCACAGGAACCACACAGAGGGGAGAACCGGACAGGAACGACGGATTTCATCCGTATCTTCCTATCCGATTCCCCCCTCTGACTGAGTTTCTGATACTCTATTCTTCGATATAACTCATATCGTTCACTGATTCCACGGTAAATGTCCCGCCGTCACAGATCAGTTTTGTAATGGAAGCATTGCCCAGTTCCCCTGCCTCTGCCTCCGGATCAATCGCAGCAACCGCGGCGGATATGGCCATCCCGTGCGAGACCACCAGCACCTGATTCTGTCCCTTCCGGGCCGCCTCATCCGCGATCTCACGGAGGCCTTCCATAACCCGCTTCTGCGC
>OBUV01000108.1_pt1 | contig 44926 bp, 39 predicted proteins | sample 1475971 | NCBI WGS metagenome assembly OBUV01 (sample SAMEA2579962, study PRJEB22360) | human gut metagenome | biome: human gut; feature: human-associated habitat; material: faeces | place: Denmark | collected 2008/2010
CATATTTTCTAATATTTTATAATTATTAAATTTTTTCCGGTGAAACCGGCTTTATATCGGAATGCTGTCCGACAGGCATAGGGTTCCAAACCCCAGCTCCGGATTCGGCCACTGGGAATATCCGGGCAGATGCCTGGCGCCCCGCCTTAAATAAGCCTTTATTTTCTCGCCGTACAGAAACGGATCTCTTCCGTCCACAATCCCCCACTGCATCAGCAGCGCCGCGCTTCCCGTCACAAATGGCGTGGCAAAGGAGGTTCCTGTCACGGTCTCATAACCGCCGCCCGATCTGGCGGTAATAATTCCGACACCGGGGGCGACCAGATCCGGTTTCACCTGACGCGTCATTCTCGTAAAACCGCGGCCGGAAAAATCGGCAAAAGACTGGTAGGCGTCATCATAGGCTCCGACAGATATGACGCCCGCCGCCGTTGACGGAATGGTCAGTGTCGTCTCCGGTGACGGCCTTAAAAAACGGGTGGAACGGCTCAGTACACTGGCGGAAGGCAGCCAGAAATCAAAATTTCCCTCCACAATCTCCCGGGGAGTCAGACGAATCCTCCAGAGCCCCTCCTCCAGGTAATTTTCTTTGGGAATAAAATCCAGATAGATCTCCTGCGCCACGCTGTAGGGTCCCGGTTTTCCGTAATAGAGGAGGATCGTCTGGTTCACAAACGGGATTGTCTGCGGCCCCAGACGGCTGCTGACCGGGCCGATGGTCTCTCCAGATGGCGTGATTAAGCTGATATCAAAGATATCCGTATAGGACTTCCAGAGCTGAACACTGAAGCTGGTCTGATAGGCCCCGACCGTCAGTTCCACCTCCTGCGGCTGGTTCATCACCAGCTGCCCGGCACTGTGTCCGTCTCCCGCGCCTTCATTTCCCGTTCCCACCACAAACACCGTTTTTCCGTAATTGGATATATCGTTGAGAAATGTTTCCAGAAGACTGGTGCCGTCATGGGAACCGTACGTGTTGCCGAAGCTTAAATTGACCGCCACCGGCTGTCTCCTGCGCACGGCCTCTCTCACCACAAAATTGACTGCCCGCATCAGCTCCGTCGTTCGCGGAAAGCCGTCGCTCTTCGGCACGCCCAGCTTAACCACCAGAAGCTCGCTCTCATAGGCGATTCCGCGGTACTGCCCGTTATTTTCCCTTCCGTTGCCCGCCGCGATTCCGGCCACAGCCGTGCCATGGCCGCTCGTATCCACAGAAGGTACAAGCGCTCGTGCGGCCGCCCGGCTCCCTGCTGCCAGCGCTTCGTTAATCTCCTCCTCCGTAAACACCCGGTTAAGCGTCTGGTCCCAGAGCATGACAATGCGGGTGTCTCCGTTCTCCTTCCGGAAATCGTCGTGGTAATAATCGATCCCCGAATCGATGATCGCCGTCAGAACGCCTCTGCCTGACAGGCTCCTGTCCCCCTGCTGCGCAATATTAATGCAGGAGGCTGCCTTTGCCTGGTTGATGGCAAAGAACAGCCTCTTTGGTTTTTCCACGTATTCGATTTGAGGCAGACTGCTGATATAGTCGATCTCCGATTCCGGCACCGTGAGAATCGCGTACTCATTGATCATCTCCTCCACGGTGACCCCGTGTTCTGCTGCCTCGTCAAGGCTTCCGGAATATTTGACGATCAGTTCCCATGTATTCTGGTCAGAATTATAGCCTACATTTAATGACTCTGATTTTTCCCGTTCCTCTTCCGTGGCGCTGAGCGCCAGGTTTAACAGATTTTCCAGCTTTTGGTTCTGCATATGCTTCCCGATTACTCTTTTAGTCTATCATACGCGTGACAGCATGGTCGTATTCGGGTTCTTTCCCGTCACTGGTCCCCTTCCTTTTCTGCTTCTCTGACTTCTACTCCCTGATAAAAGAACTGAAGAATCTCCTCATAGCTCTTTCCCTCCGACGCCATAGCCTGGGCCCCGTTCTGGCTCATGCCGACGCCGTGGCCATAGCCGCCGCCGTAGATATGGAAGGTGGTGATATTGTTATCATCCACGCCCTCATTCTCAATGGCTATATAGGCGCTGGGCAGAGATTCGATATCCTTCATGACAGTTCCGTCATTCTTCGTGATCTTCATATAAGGATTGCCAAGCTTTGCTCTCACCTGTCCCTCCCCGTTGATCGTCATAATTCCATCGGAGCCTTCCACACGCACCTTTTTCACTATGCCGCCCACTCCACGCTCGGTGACGGAAATATTCAAAATAGTTCCCACCGCAGTTATCTCCTCCTCCAGCTGCCGGTTGGTTACCGTAGTCTCCCACCGGTACATCGGAAAGGACGAATCATAGGATGGATACTCCTTATCTTTGATGAATGCTTCAAACGCCGCATTGGTGGACAGATTCAAAACACTTCGTCCGCCCTCCAGAAGACAGCCGTCCAGGTACGGATACTTGGCCGGATCGCTTCCCCAGATGCTGCCGTCTGTCGTGTGGCCGCAGGAGGTAGAGAAATAAAACGCTTCAATGGGCACATCCTGATAGAACAGAAGCTTTCCGTATGTCTCCCGCACAGCCTGCTCCGTCTTATCTGAAGTCTTTAAGTTATTATACACCTGAAATCTGGTACTGTCGTCCACATGGGCGCCGTACTGGCTGTAGGCGTTGCTCTGGATCTGACGGTAGGCGTACGTCCTCGCACAGACCGCCTGGGCCTTTAGCGCCTCCATCTCATAGCTGTCAGGCATCTCACTGGGCACTACCCTGGTCAGATAGTCTTCCAGATACAACTCGTTAATCAGGGTAATCCCTTCGTTCTCCTTCCTGATCTCGATACTGCCGCTGTACGTTGGCGTTCCCAGGGAACGGCGGATGGAATTAACGGTTATGGTGTCGCTGGCCTCCACAGGGGTGACGACAATCCGGCCGTCCTTCAGCCTCTCATCCGACGGATCGATAATCACTTCGGCCTTCGCCGGTATCTGAACGCTCTCTTCCCCGCTTGCAAGGTTTAAGCCACTCTCCGCCGATAAGGTGACCGACGGATGGAATACAGACTGGAAATTCGTATTCATGATCATGACCCGGATGGTCTTCGCATCGAACTCCCGCATGGTCAGCGCCGCGCACAGCTTTCCATGCGCCACGACGAATTCCTGGATGTCGTAGCCGACGAGAATGTCCGAGACAGACTGCTCCTCGAACTGACCGTACAGCTTATACACCTTGAAATCCTTATCCAGTTTAATCTTTCCGTAGCCTTCTATCTCAATGGAATCGTCCTTTACCGCCAGAACCTTTCCGGTAATTCTCTTTTTCTTCAGGGTTACCTTCTGAAGCTTCCCGTTCTTTAAAGACAAGTCCGCCAGATTATCCGCAAATTCCTCCGGCTGCCCCAAAGATGCCTCCATGGGAAACGACCGATCGACAGTTCCCAGACGGACCGAAAACGTGTCTCCCTCACCGTGGGTAAGCCAGACATTCTTATAGGTGACGGAATCGCTCACCGGTTCCCTGACCGCGATCATCTCGCCGTCTTTTACCAGGACCTTCAGCTCCCAGTCTATGTAGCTGTCGAGGCTGATTCCCTCAAAGCGGAATTTGCCTTCGCTCGTATATGCGGTCCAGGCCGGAGCGCTCCTTATATTCATGGGCGTACCGTAAAGGAGGATATTCCGTTCCTTTATGCTGCCATCGTGATCCAGCTCTTTTCTGAGGCTGTCGTAAATAAACCACCAGTTATCCGAAGGAAACGGTTTGCCCTGCTTCTTTTTTCCCGCGCGGGCCGGTTCCCCCTGTCCCGGGGACAGCGCCTCTGCCAGTTCCTCCGCCTCCCGGTACGTCAGGTATCCCTGTACGTACTCCGGATCGGACGGGGTCGTGTCCGGAGATACATATCCGTTCACATAAAGATAGTTCAAATATTTCGCATACCAGTGATTCCTGTCTTTCTCCGTAAAATAGTTCTGCCCCTGCTCCTTAAGCAGCTGCTCACAGCTTTCGGCATCTGTCAAAAGAAGGGCGGCCGACTTATAGGCCGCCGCTCTCGATATCCCACCCGGCTTCGGTTCACTGACCAGGATGATGATAATTAAAATGAGAACCAGAAGAGGAATTCCGGCTGCAAATGCAATAAATTTCCTTTTATTCATGCGCTCCTCTTATCTCATATAAGTTTTCTTCTCTTCATCGATGTGTTTTAAATCCATGTAGTCGTTAGTATTAAGGGAGAGCTCTTTTTTCCTGAGAGCCCGGTTTACCAGCCCGGTAAGCATACTGTAGCCCACGGCAAAGGTGGGAACTGCAATGATCATACCGACAAATCCGAACAGACCGCCGAACAGCAGGATGGAAAACAGCACCCAGAAGCTTGGAAGCCCGGTAGACTGTCCTAAAATCTTCGGGCCTAAAATGTTGCCGTCAAACTGCTGAAGAAGTACGATGAAAATCAGGAAATACAGACACTTCATCGGGCTCACCAGAAGTATTAAAAAGGCGCTCGGGACAGCTCCGATAAACGGGCCGAAAAACGGAATCACATTCGTCACGCCCACGATCACGCTGACCAGCAGTACGTACGGCATCTTCATCCAGTTTAAGCAGACAAAGCAGATAATGCCGATAATCAGGGAATCCAGCAGCTTACCCGTAATGAAACCGCCAAACACCCGATGGACAAAACGGAGTTCCTCAATAAACTGGTTCGCCATCCGCAGCGGAAGTACACTGTAAATGATCTTCTTTCCCTGTGCGGAAAGAGTCTCTTTTATGTTTAACAGGTATACCATAACGATAACGCCGATCAGAATGTTCTTAAGCGCCAGCACAACACTTAAAAGACCGCTGGAAAGACCGCTGATCACCGTCGACACGTTCGGTACCAGGGAGGTGGTCAGCCAGTTTTCCAGCTGATTGGTCACCTCGTCGTACATCGGGATTACCTTCTGTTCCAGAGACGGATTATCCTCCAGAAGCTTCTGAAGCCACAGCGCCAGGTTGTTAATATTCTCCCCCAGCCCTTCCTGCAGCGTCATAATACTCGTATAAATCTGCGGAATCACCATCCAGAACAGTCCCGCGACAATCACAAAAAGAACGATCAGGCTGACGGCTGTCGCTCCGGCCTTCGATAATCCCCTGATTGTCTTTTCCTTTTTTATGCCCTTCGCAATCCATCCTTCAAGAAGGCTTCTCGTCCTGTTATAAATCGGAAGAAGCAGATATGCCAGGACCGCACCATAGATCACCGGCATCAGGATGCCGATAAATGCTTTAAGTCCCGCCTTCATCACCTGAAATCGTGTAAGAAAAAAAGCAAACGCGATACTCAGCGCGATCACCGCCAGCGCGGTTACTCCCCAGCATATATAATTCCTGAATTTCGTTTCCTTCATATTATTCTCCTGTATTTTTAAGATAAGGGCACTGCCCTATGTATACATTATCATACTTTTGTAAAAAGTTAAAGCAGCGATTTCTCGCTGCTTTTTTCTTTTGTAACCCCAAAATGCCGGTTCTTACTGTTTGACGCCTAGCCTTGCTAGGTGGGCGACCTCACTTAAGCTTCTGCCTTCCACTCAATAAAGGAGGCCTGACATCCGCTTAAAAATATTGGAATCCCGAATGTCAAAATGTAGGTTCAAAGTAGGTAAGAGTATCGAACATTCCAGGAATTACAATTCATCTTATTTTTATAGCATTAGTATACACCACTTTACTCAATTTTTCAAGTTCCTTTTCCTGTCAGTTTTCTTTCTGAAGGCTGCCGGTCCTGCAGAGATGCATTCCAGCGGCTTCCATTCTTTTGTCAGGCACTCAAATGATGGGCCCTGTCCAACAGACTGCCATGCTCGATATAAGGGTCCAGCCGCTCCAGCAGACGGTCGCAGCTCTCCTCATGAATCACCAGTTCCACTGCCTGGGCTGCCTTAACGGACAGCACGGACAGAAGTGATTTGGCATCCACTACCGTACTGCCGCAGACCAGTTCCATCTTATGACGGCTGCTGCCGGTTATTTTTACAAATTCCAGGATTGAATCAATCCCCCAGAATCCGACTTTTACTCTTTTCATCGCTCGTATTCCTCCAAATATCCGGTTACGCCATTAAAAGGCCGCTCTCCATATCATGGAGCTGATACACTTTGTATTCTCTGTCAAAAATATAGCCCAGCTTTTCAGCCAGTCCGACGGACTGCAGGCTGATCGCATCCCAGCTCGGGTAGATTCCCTGTTCCAGACACGTGAGTATGAAACGGGCGCTGCACGCCAGCGCCAGGCCCTTCCGCTGATACTCTCTCCGGGTCTCCACCTGGATCTCAAACATTCCCTCGCTGATTCCATAGGCAGAACAGCCGGAAACAATCTTTCTGCCATCCATGGCGACAAAACCGAGGCCGTTCTGTTCATATTCTTCCGGAGTTTCAAAATTGGAGCAGAAATCGCGGCTCCATTCCTCCTTAAGCGCCGTCTGGTACAGTCTCTTATCAATTCTTTTTAATCGAATTCCGGCAGGCAGATTCCTGCAGTAGGATTCCAGTGCCTCCTCCGAAAAATGGTTCCTGTCCCTTCTCATCGAATACCGGGATAAAACCCTGTATTCTCCCGGAAAGGATTCTTCCAGCCATTCGGCCCATCTTTCATCGGCTGGGGTGATGTAGTCCTGGCCGCATTCCCTGTAAAGCTGTGCTCTCAGTTCCATGGCCTGCTCACCCTTTGGGCATATGCCAAACAGGTATGCGAAATCACCCAGATGAATCAGACAGTACGATGGATTCGTCAGCTCCGGCACCCACACACGGCCCATATATCCCTGAACCGCTCCGTGCACCAGTACATTATCCGCCTGTCCGCAAAGCGTTCTGATTATCTGTCTCTTTTCTTTTCCCAGTTCAATCATAATGCGTCTCCTCCTTAAGGCGTTCCTCTTCGCCGTCAGCCAAAACTATTCCTTAAGCGCCATAATACTGTGTATCATACCACACTATAAAAGATTCTGCAAATCAAAAACTGTTTCCGCCAGAAAGTCCGCTCCCGCGGCTTCCAGTTCCTCCCGGTCTCCATAACCATAGAGGACGCCGACGCTGTCGACTCCGACTCCCTTCGCCCCTAAAATATCGTGTTTCCGGTCTCCGATCATGATCACTTTCTCCAGATCAGTAATTCCGTTTTCCTCAAGGACGTAGCGGATCACATCCGCTTTCTTCACTCTGGTCTCGCCTAAATCCGCGCCTCCCATAAAGGTAAAATACGGATCCAGCTTAAAATACTCCATAATTTTCCTGACAAAAACCTCGGGCTTCGACGAAGCCACGAACAGCTTTTTCCCTGAGGCCTTCAGTGCCTTCAGCACCTCCTCGATGCCCTCATAAACTTCGTTTTCAAAGATCCCACGGTCGGAAAAATATTCCCGGTAAACGCCAATTGCATTGGACGCGTTCTCCTCGCTGAAGCCGTAGTACTCGATGAAGCTGTCCTTCAGCGGCGGGCCGATAAAACAGCAGAGGGAATCTAAATCCTCCACCTCGATGTCATAGGCCTTAAGGGCATGGCGCACGGATTTCGTGATGCCTTCTTTTGGATCGGTCAGTGTTCCGTCCAGATCAAACAGCAGGTATTCCTTCTCCATTCTCTCCTCCATGGATAAGAATGCAACGGAGACGGAAGGCAAGCCCCCGTCCCCATATGCATTTTTATTTCCATCCACATTTTGAATTAATTCCATTCACAGTTTAAGACATTATCTCACTTTGTGAATTAGAAGTCAATCATTTCTATTGCAAATTTGTCGTAAAATGTATATATTTAGTACGAATCATAAAATATTCACTCCCCGCCGTGCTCTCGGGAAATGACGGCTGGAGCCCTGCATAAACGGGACATTTAAAGATCTGACAACTATATCACCGGAGCGCCGATATTCCAGACCGTCTCAGCCCCCTCTCCAAGGTCGATCAGCCGGTCTATAAGCCGCTTCATCAGTTCGTATTTCCGACCCTGAAGCAGAGGATCATCCCATAAGTTATACTTCTCGTACGGATCGTTCTGAAGATCGTAGAACTCGCCATAGCTCCGGTTCTGATAATAAATCAGCTTATAATGTTCATCCCGGATGGCCCGGATGTCTCTCGCTTCCATGTAGACGTCCTGCCATCTTTCTTTTTCCCCGTCTTCGTAAAACTGGGTCAGGCTCCGGCCCATCACGGATTCCGGGACGGCAATTCCTGCCGCCGTGAGACAGGTCGCAGCGATTTCCACTGAGCTGATAAAGCTGTCCTCTCTGCGGCCCTTGAACCCGGAAAACGGAGGCTTTAACAGAAACGGAATCCTCATAAGAGCCTCTGAGCAGTACTGGGCCTTCGTGGCGATTCCAAATTCACCCATAAAATCTCCGTGATCCGAAGTGAATAAAATAAGGGTGTTTTCGTAAAGCCCCTTCTTCTTAAGAACCTCGATCACCTGGCCGATTTTCCTGTCAATCAGAGTCACGTTGGCATAATAGGCCTTTTTCATCAGCCGGATTTCATCCGGGGTGAGCCCATCCGGAGACGTGTGGTTCTTTAGGTCGATACTCCCGAATTTCCTTGCGATATCGAGATAATGCGGCGGCTTTTCGAATAAATCGGAAAGCCCGGTCTCCGGTAAATCCAGTTCCGTCTCTTCGTAAGCTTTCTCATCCGGCAGTCCGATTCCGTCAAAGGGCATGTGCGGCCCCGGAAAGGAAAGCGTCAGAAACCATGGTCTGTCGCCGGGACAGGATTCCTCCAGCCATTTTCTTCCCCTGTCGCCGATATAGGCATCCACATGGTACTTCTCTTCTCCTGTAAATTCATAAATTCCCTTGCTGTTAATCTCCCGGTATAGCTGGGATCCACTGGTGAAACCGCTGTCCGCCAGAAATTCCACATAGCTGGACACCCGGTCCGATACCGTCTTGTTGGCCGGAAGGCCAAATGCCCCTTCCGGCAGTTCCTTCGAGATCACCGCCGGCGGTTCATGTTCATCCACAATATCCTCATAATCGTATCCGCGCTCGATCTCAGAGCGCCAGAAATGCTGCTTCCCGATGACCGCCGTGTAGTAGCCTCCATCCTGCAAATACTTCATAAATGTGGTTTCCCTTTTGGGAAGACAGCTGACATAGCCTGGTACGCCGCACTGGGATGGATATCGCCCGGTAAAGACAGCCGCCCTGGCCGGAATGCATGACGGATTCGTGGTATAGGCACGGGAAAACCATACGGATTCTTCCGCCAGCCGGTTAAGAACCGGCGTATGTACCTGGCTGTTCACCCAGCCGGCTGCGTCGTAACGCTGCTCATCTGTCATCAGAAATAAAATATTAGGTCGCTCTTTCAATTCTCTATCTCCTTTCCATTCTCCCGATCCGGCCCCCCATCTGACGGGTAGGACAGTGTCACCACGGTCCCTCTTTCCGGAAAGCTGTCAATCACAATACCGTACGTCTCTCCATAATAGAGCCTGATTCTGTCGTGGATATTCTTTAATCCCACATGTCCCCTGCCGGACTCCTCCACGTGTTCTTTCCTCTCCAGACGGTTTCGTATCTCCTCCAGCCGGTCCGGCAAAATTCCGCCGCCGTTGTCCTCCACCGTAACCGTGATGATTCCATTCTCTTTTTCTACGGTCACTGCAATTCTTCCTCCGGCGCGGCCTCTGCCAAGTCCATGGGAGATGGCATTTTCCACCAGAGGCTGTAAGCAGACCTTTACGATGGACTCTGTCAGCAGCTCCTCCGGAACTCTGGCAGCAAATTCAATCCGTCCGCCAAATCTGGCATTGACGATGGTCATATAGCTGGACAGGTTCTCCAACTCTTCCCGGATCGTGACGAGAACGCCGTCTGTATGAGTCGCATAGCGGAACAGCTTCGACAGGGCCATGATCATCTCAGACACCTGCAGGGCTCCGTTAAGCTCCGCCATGCTCTTGATCATATCCAGCGTGTTATAGAGAAAATGAGGGTTTATCTGAGCCTGCAGCGCCTTGATGGCCGCCTCCTTTTCCTTCAGCTCCACGGAGTAAACCTGATTTACCAGGCGGTCAATCTCCTCCGCCATGCCGTTAAACGCCTCGCAGAGATCGCCCACCTCATCCCTTGTCTCGACCTGCACCCGGACGGTGTAGTCGCCTTCCTTCACCCGGACTAAATTCCTGTGAAGCCTGGTCACCGGGCGGACGATCGTTTCAGAGAAAAGGAACGAAGCCGCCAGTATAATGAGCACGGTTACGAAGATCACCGTTCCTGTCATGATGCTTAATGCGCGGATATTGCTTTCCACGCCCTTCATGTCGTCGAAAAATGTGACGCTGATTCCCAGGTTGTCTATGTGATAGTCCCAGGATATCCGCTCTGCCCGTCTCCTCTCCTTCGACGGCGCCGAATAGGAGACTGAGGCGGCCCGCAGACGGTTCACCGCATCCGGCCCGCCATTCGTCGTGTCATAGAGCAGCTGCCCGTCGTCCATGACGATCTCCGTATTCAGCACCGCGCGCAGATCCTGCAGAAGCAGATCGAACTGATCCCTGTCAAACACGATAAAAAGCCAGCCCAGGGTTCCGTTTCCCATATCCAGATCGTCGATCTGGCGTAAATAGACGTATTTATCCGTACAGCTTTCATTCAGCTTGTCGCCCCGCATGAGTCTCTGGTTTTTAAACCGCTTTCCCACGTCTTCCTGCGGCGCAGAAAAAGGGATGGTATCCGCGTATCCCAGGGAATTCATCACATTTATGGCCGTTCCATCCTGCTTTAAAAATGTAACCTGGTCCACATAGGCCATCACCTTAAACAGATCGAGATTTACCCGCACCTTCTTCTCCAGCGCCATGCGGGCACTGTAGCTGCTTAACGGGTCAGACGCGCCGCGTATCATGGCCTGGGTATCGCTGTCGAAAAAGAGATTGGAAATATATTCGATTTTCGTTAAGTAATCCTCCAGCAAAACCGCCGTGTTCCGCTCCGTCAGCTGATTCTGCGTGAACGCGTCGCTCCTTAACTTCTCGGAATAGGCGGAATTAATATAACAGTAGACAATGCACAGAGGAATCAGGGAGACCGTCAGAAAGCTTAAAAATATTTTTCTGTTCAAACGGCTCTCCAGCCACGTCTTAATCCGCACTCTCTTCACGCAATTCCCCCTCCCGCTTTACTCTCTCCCTGTATTCCGACGGTTTTTCCCCCGTCATGGAGGCAAACACCCGGCTGAAATACTTTGCCTCCTTGAATCCCACCCGGAGGCTGACGGCACTGACGGAAAGGTTCGTGTGGCTTAAAAGCTCCTTCGCCTGCCCGATCCGCACCTCCGTCAGATAATCGATAAAATTGACTCCCGTCTCATCCTTGAACTTCTTGCTGAAATAGCTGGGATTGATTCCGTATTCATCCGCCACCCAGGCAAGACTGATATCCTCACTGTAATGTTCCCTGATCTCACGCTGAATCCGCTTCACGATCACCGCCACATCCATGCAGTCCTCTTCCTTCAGACAGGACGCGGCCTTTCCGGCATACTCCTCAAACCGGTGGCAGATGGAACGGATGCTGTAGTAATTCCGAATGCGGACAGAAAAATCATAGCCTTCCTCGATCAGCGCCAGGTACTCCGTCCTGTTCTGCTCCTTATACCGGTCGTTTAACAGCTTGATCACCTCACCGGACAGCACGAAATAGAAATTCAGGCAGCTGGTCAAGTCGTACCCCTTCTGAATAAAGAGGCCGCAGGCCTGAGCGGTACATTCCTTAAGCCGTTCCATATTTCCGGCTTTTAACGCCGTTATAAAGTCTGTATAAAGATCGGATTCCGATACCGGAAACGCCTCTGTCTTCCCTTCCCGTCCCAGACGCAGAATAATCGATTCCCTCGCCTCCGCAAACGCCTCATCAATCTCTCCCGGATCTCCATGGGCCTCGCTCAGCCCGTACTCATAGTTGTGGAGCAGCTTCACAAGCACACTCTCATCCAGCCGGAAGCCGGCAGGTTTTACAATATCCGTAATCAGGACTCCCCAGGTAAAACGGTCCAGGGGACAGAGATAAATGGCCTTTCCGGCTGCGGCTTCCTCAAGACGGCTGCGCATCTCCTCCCTCGTCAGGGCGGATTTTTCCAGACGGCGCATCTGAAACAGCGCCAGTTCGTAAAATCCGCTCCGCCCCTGTTCAGAATCCATAAGGCGGCAAAGCCTCCGTTTCGTCTCATCACCGGGACTTCGCAGATACTCCGTCAGGATATTTTCCACCCCCGCCGTGAATCCGTCCCGGGTCTGCGCCTTTCTCTCCTGCTCCTTTTCCAGCGCCGCGACAGCCTTTTCTACCGCTTCGTAGACCGCCGACCGCTCCAGAGGCTTCAGCAGATAAGCCATGACCTCCAGTTCAATGGCCCGCCTTGCATACTCAAATTCGTCATAGCCGGATATGACAATGGTTTTCGGAAGCTTTTCTCCCGCTTCCTCCAGCCGTTTCAGCACATCAAGGCCGTCGATCAACGGCATGTTGATGTCTGTAATTAAAATGTCGGGTCTGGTGTCCGTCAGAGCCTTAAGCGCCTCCTCCCCATTCTCGCTGATTCCCGCCACCTCCACCTCAAAGGGACTCTCCTTTAAGACCTGGCTCAGCCACCGTCCTACCCAGAACTCGTCGTCCGCAATCAGTATCCGATACATGTCCGGCCCCCCTTTCTGGTGTCATTTTAGCATAGTTAAAAGGCAGCCGCAAGACTCACTCCTGCGGCTGCCGGCCTGCACTATTTCAGCTTCAGGTTATTCTCAACCTGCGTGTTTAAGTCCTTCACTGCATTGTCCACGGAATCTCCTCCCGCGACATTGGCCGTGAAGGTCCGGGCATCCGCCCACGGGCTGACTACCGCGATGTCGAAGGCAGAATCCACCCACGGAACCATGCGGGCGGCGCTTAAACGCTCCGCTGCCGGCGTCACCACATCGTTGTCCGTGCTGGCTCCATCCATACGCGGATTAAAGCTGTTCTGGCTTGCCACATAGGCGTTCATGCTGTCCAGTCCGGTGAAAAACTCCACGAATTTCCGGGCTGCTTCCTTTTTCTCCGAAGAACTGTTGATGCAGACGCGTACACCGGCATTGATCAGGATCAGAGAATCCTCATCCTCCACCGGGATGCCGCCCAGAGTATAGTTCATATCCGGAGCCGCACTGTCAAGTCCTGCCACAAACCAGCTTCCGCCAGGCATAAATCCGGCTTCTCCCTTTGCAAATTCTGCAATATCATCCTGGCCTGCCGCATAGACAAGAGCCTTGCTTCCATCCAGATATCCCCTGGAGATCAAATCTTCCACCAGCGCGAAGCCCGGCTGCATCACGTCACCGAATTTCAGTTCTCCGCTGTTCATCCTAGCGATCTGATCCATCTTATCTGCCGCCTGGTAGACCGGATCCATGCTCTTGGCCATGGATAAAACAGCGACTCCCGTGCCGTCCTTGGCTCCTGCCACGATCGGCGTCTTCCCTGCTTTCTTCAGAATCTCACAGTCCTCCAGAAATTCCTGATAGTTGGCCGGGGCGTGATCAATCCCCACCTCTTTCAGCACATCGAGATTGGAAAACATACCGAACACAGCTACCTCCATGCCCAGCCCCGGAATGCTGTCGTTAATGGTCAGTAAATCCTTGACAAGTCCGCTGTACTGCGCTACCACAGGCATATCGGATAAATCCTCGGTGTAGCCTGCTTCCTGAAGCTGCGGCAGATAATTTGGATTAGCGAAGAACACGTCGTCCCCCTGGCCGGAAGCCAGCCTGGCTGTAAGCACGTCCTGATAGCCGCCTGCATTGCTGATCCCTTCGTACACCACTTTGATCTCCGGATTCTCTTTGTTAAACTGTTCGATCAGCTCCGGAATTGCGCCTTCCTCCGCTCCCGTCTTAAATCCAAACACTTTAAGCTCCACCTGTTCTACCGGCTTCTGTGCTTCCGCCTTCGTCTCTTCTGCCGCGGCGGCCGTCTCTTCCTTCTTCGTCTCACCGGTCTGTGCCGCTGTCGTCTCCGGCGCCGCCTTCTGTCCGCATCCTGCCAGAGTTCCCATTACCATGGCTGCTGCCACGAACCATACTGCTGCTTTTCTTTTTCTCATGTTTCTTCCTCCTTGTATCCATTTATTATGAATTTGTTTTCATAGCATTTTACTGATCAGCCCTTCACCGAGCCGTTTAACATCCCGGAAATAATCTGTTTCTGAAGAATAAAATAGACGATCATCAGCGGCAGGATTACCAGGGTGGTGGCCGCAAACAGGATATTCCACTGAATTGATAAGTCACCCTTAAAGAAAAATACCGTAAGAGGCAGCGTCCTGGAATTCTGGCCCTGCAGAAGCAGCAGGGGATACATGAAATTATTCCAGACCCTCAAAGCGATCACGATCAGAAGTGTTACCATGGGCGGTTTAAGCAGAGGAAACACGATTCTGATAAACGTAGTAAACGGACTGGCGCCGTCGATATAAGCCGCCTCCTCCAGTGTGACGGGAACGGTATTGACAAAGCAGGAAAAGAAGAACACTCCATAAGCCGCATTGGCTCCGATAAACGCCAGAATCAGTCCAAACAGTGTATTGGCCACGTGAAGTTTCTGCATCCATAAGACGAGAGGCACCATGGCCACCTGCTGCGGCAGTGCCAGACCAATCAGGAACAGCGCGTTCAGCGCCAGAAACAGTTGTTTCCCTCTTCTCGCCCGCATGATGGCATACGATCCGCATGCCCCGAAAAACGTGGTAAGCAGAGAACTGCATACCGTCAGAACGGAAGAGTTAAACAGTGCCCTCCAGTATTTCATCCCCTTAGCCGCGGTCACGTAATTTTCAAAGGCGAAGCTGGTCTTCAGGCTTAACGGTTCGCCCGCCAGAAGCGCCTCATCCTTTAAGGACACGAGAACCATCATAATGACCGGGTAGAACATCAGGATACAGGCGGCGGCCATCAGCAGCTCAAACAGAAAGAGCAGTTGTTTTTTTCTGGTTTTCATCAGTAGATCGCCTCCTCTCGCTTTTTCAGCACTCCGATTAACACCTGCCCAAACAGGACGATCACAATGGTTAAGAGTACTGTCTGAGCCGACGCGTAACCGTGGAGTCCCCGGTTCATGTTGGCGACCACGTACGTTCCCACTGTTTCCGTAGAGTTAAGCGGCCCGCCGTTCGTCATGGCATAGACAATGTCGAATACCTTGAGTGACTGAGTAAACGCAAGCGTCACATTGATGGTTGTGGCCGGCGCCAGCATCGGCAGGGTAATGCTTTTAAACTTCTGCCACGGCCCTGCCCCGTCGATAGCCGCCGCTTCCAGAATATCCGTCGATATACTCTGTAAGTTGGACATATAGATGGTGGAGGAATAACCGATCCACATCCACACATGTGCGATCACCACACAGAAAAGCGCGGTCTTCCTGTTTCCCAGCCATGTGATGTCGGTTCCCAGCAGATGGTTCAGCATGCCATCCGGCATATAGATAAACTGCCAGATAAATGCCACCACCACGGGAGACAGCATACAGGGGGCAAAGAGAAGCATCCGGAGAAAATTTTTAGATTTAATTTTCGTATTCAGCGCCATTGCAAACACGATTGCAAACAGATTCTGGAACACCGTCGCTCCCAGAGCAAACAGGAAGGTGTTGACCATGGCCTTCTTAAACACCTTGTCATGAAACGCCACATCGTAATTGTTGAATCCGACCCATTTAAAATTCAGGCTGATCCCGTTAAAATTCGTCAGACTGAAAAACATACTGGATACCACCGGAATGACAAAAAACAGAATATAGACCGCCAGAATCGGAGCAAGAAGCAGCAGGTAAAAATAGAAGTTACTGTATGTCAGCCGTTTCGTTTTCATGATTCCACCCCTTCGTTTCTTTGTAATTCCATTATAGTTGGAAAACAACGGGGGAAAAACTCCACATTTTTTTGTTTCAGGGGGATTTTTTCGCCGGGGGATTTCGGGGTGAACTGTAACTTTTCGGCGGCAGCGGGGTGCAGCGGCAGGATTCCTGCCGACAGGCCTTTCTATGGTTAAAAAAAAGCGTTCCCCGCGAAAGGAACGCTCCATTATAAGAATCTCATTAATTTTCCTTAATCTTTACAATCACCTTTTTAATCGGGGCCGGTTCGCCGTCTGCTGCCTTCGGCTTATGGCCATCCCACGGCTGAAAGATCATATATTCACCTGCTCCGACAACTACCTTCAATCCAGGATTTGCATTGTCGTATAATACGCAGTCTTTTTCTTCGTTATACGGTACTTTCACATTCAGCGCGTCCACCGGTGCATAGGTCATGGTCTCTGTGCCCCTGATCATGTACTGGATATCCGTGTAGTCACGATGTGATTCGTACTTTGCCTCTTCCCACGGAATCGTGGTATATTCGGTTACATTGGCGTAGACATTCTTGCCGTCAATTTCGTATTTTCCCGGTTCCAGATTTTCCAAGTCGGTATTCTGAAGGAAATCAACTGCTTTGCCGTATCTGCCTTCAATTCCAAGCCCTCTGTAAAAATCAAGATTCTTCGCTGAGTCAAAAATCATAGTCCTGCTCTCCTTTATGTATATAATTTCTTACTTCCCGGCAGTGTTCTCTTTCCGCTGCCGTCCAGTTATAGTATACACCTAAAGCAGAATATTCTACAATGTTTTTATTTAAAAAACTCATGATTTTGATGGCGGAACAGATACGTTAAATGGGAGTCAAACCAGCTCACGGCTCTGCTTCTGGAACCTCTCCGGTTCATAAAGTACAACGCACCATCGGAATAGTCTTCTCCTTCCAGCGCCCGGTTTACGCATTCCTTCGTCTCTTCCGTCACCTTCACGGAATTAATGGAACCGTCTGATACCGGTGAAAACTGAGAGGGCTCATAGACAACGCTTCTTACCGAGTCCGGAAATTCCTGGCTTTTAACACGGTTTAATACCACATTAGCCACGAGAATCTTTCCCTTCTCGTCACAAACTCCGGCCTCCGCCTGAACGATCCGCAGCAGAACCTGATAATCATCGTCTGAGATCGCCTTCCGGCTTGCTGCCTTCTTCTCTTCCTCTATGCGTCTTTCTTCTTCCAAAGCTTTCTGGCGGGCATTTTCTTCCGCCTCCAGCGCCTTTATTTTAGCGTCCATGACAATCTGTTCATTGATACGCTCGAGCTCTTCTTTTGAATCCTGCTGGATTTCCTGTTTCTGCTGTACTTCCTTTTCCAATAGATTACCGGCTAACAGTTGTCCCTGCTTCTTTATTTCGGTAAGTTGGACTTGTACTTTTGCTTCCGTAACAGGTTCCTCTTCTTCTGCATCTTCCTCTTCTGCCGCCGTCTCCTGACCCGGAGTTTCCGCAAACGCCGTCAGGGCGCTCTTCCCTCCGCTGCCAAAACCGGTCGAGGTAAATGCCACAACGGTGATCACAGCCGCGCCTGCCATAAAGACAGCCGACGATCGATACATCCTTTTTGTGGCCTTCACCGCCAGTCCCCGAAAGAACTGACAGATATGCTGAAGAATTGAGTGCAATGTCAGCATACATACTCCTCTTTCTATTCTCTCTTACATCTAAGCCGCAGACTTTTGCAGCCGTTTCCGGGTGACGAGCGTATTATAGAGGAGTCTTGTCAATAAAGTCAATACTTATTTAACATCTTTGTGATATTTTCCTTTGCCGCTTTTCTGACTTTTTGTATTTTTTGTATATTTATCACATTTTATTTTCCATTTTCGCCTCATTATTTATCTATATTTGTTATTTACTCTTTACAAATATGTTACATTTCTGTTACTTATTTAAAGCTGCAATTTTTGTACTTTTTTGCGTTTTTGTTTTATGTAAACTATTCAAAGGTCAAAGAAGCAAAATTTCCCCGGATGAAAGTCACCAGTGTTTGTGGGGCGATCAGGATCTGCTGGCCTCTTAATCCGGCGCTTATGGCGATCTCATCATACAAAACAGCACTTTCTTCGACAAAAGTGGGGAATTGCTTCTTCATCCCGATGGGAGAACATCCCCCTCTGATGTACCCCGTAACGGCCAGAAGATCCTTCATGGGGATTATTTCCACCTTCTTATCGCCTGCAGCCCTGGCCGTTTTCTTCAGATCCAGTTCCGCATCCACAGGAATGCAGCAGACTAAGTACCCCATCTTCTCCCCTTTCAGCACCAGAGTCTTAAACACGCTTCCGTGATCCACTCCCATCATGTCCGCAGCATGGCTTCCCGATAAGTCGCTCTCATCCACCTCGTATTCCTTTGTTCTGTACTCAATTTTTGCCTTGTCCAGCATACGCATGGCATTTGTCTTTACCATCTGATAAACTCCTTTCTGATTATCTACTTCCCATACCCCGGTGATTCATCCCGTTCCGAAAGCATCTTAAGCTGGTCTCCGGCGATCCGGTATACCGTCCAGTCATCCATGGGAACAGCTCCCATCGCCCGGTAGAACTCAATACTCGGCTTATTCCAGTCGAGACACCACCACTCCAGACGCCCGCAGCCCCGTTCCACTGCGATCTTTGCCAGGCGCTTCAAGAATGCGGTACCGCAGCCTCTTCCGCGGTATTCCGGTCTGACGTAAAGGTCCTCTAAATAAATTCCGGCTCTGCCCAGAAATGTGGAAAAGTTATGGAAAAACAGGGCAAATCCCACCGGTTCTCCACCCTCCAGTCCAATCAGCACCTCAGCCTTTTTCTTCTCAAAAATCCATTCCCGCAGCAGCGGTTCCGTCGCCTCCACCTCGGAAAGCATTCCCTCATAATCGGCAAGTTCCTTTATAAATCGCAGGATCAGCCCCGTGTCCTCCTCCGCGGCAAATTGAATCGTCATACGGCTCTTCCTCCCTTTCGACAGTTTTTGATGTGTTTCTTCTATATAATATAAATCATATCACACTGCCTGTCATCAGTAAAAATCACAGAGGAGCCCGGATATGCCAGCATGCTGTCTCTGGTCTATCGGACTCCTCCTGCTCCCGTTTTCAGGACGGTACCCTACTTCTGATTTATATATGGAATCAATCCCCCTGCAGAAATAATCTTCTGCATAAACGGCGGGAACGCCTGGCCTTCATATGACTCTCCCGTCGTCTTATTCGTAATGATGCCGCTGTCAAAATCGACTTCCACCTCGTCACCGGCGGAGATGGCCTTAGCGGCCTCCGGGCATTCGATGATCGGCAGACCGATATTGATGGCGTTGCGGTAGAAAATCCTTGCAAAGGTCTCCGCTATGACACAGCTGACCCCCGCACACTTGATTACCAGCGGCGCATGCTCTCTGGAAGAGCCGCAGCCAAAATTCTTATTTGCTACGATAATATCGCCTTTTTTTACATTTTTCACAAAGTCTTTGTCGATGTCTTCCATGCAGTGCCTGGCAAGCTCATATCCATCCGTGATGTTTAAATATCTGGCCGGAATGATGACATCCGTATCCACATTGTCCCCATACTTAAAAACGGAACCTGTCGCTTTCATGAATCTGTCCTCCTTATCTCTTCTATCTATAAGCCGAGTTCTTCCGGCGCTGAAATCTTTCCCGTGATGGCGCTGGCTGCCGCAATGGCAGGACTTGCCAGATACACCTCAGAATCTACATGCCCCATACGGCCTACAAAATTCCTGTTCGTCGTGGAGATACAGCGTTCTCCTGCTGCCAGAATTCCCATGTAACCGCCCAGACACGGTCCGCAGGTCGGCGTGCTCACGATCGCTCCCGCCTCGATAAATATCTCCAGAAGCCCTTCTCTCATGGCCTGCAGATAGATCTCCTGCGTCGCCGGTATTACGATACAGCGGACGTTCTTCGCCACTTTTCTGCCCTTCATGACCCTGGCGGCGATTCTCATATCATCGATCCGGCCGTTGGTACAGGAGCCGATCACGGACTGATCCACAGGGATATCCCCGAAGGAGCCGATGGTCTTCGTATTCTCCGGAAGATGCGGGAATGCCACCGTCGGTTTCAGTTCCGATAAATCAATGGTATAGACCTCGTCATACTCTGCATCAGGATCCGCCTCATAGACGGTGAAATCCCGCTTGGAATGGTCCTTCATGTACTGAACCGCCAAATCATCCACAGGGAAAATTCCGTTCTTTCCGCCTGCCTCGATGGCCATGTTACAGATGGTAAAACGGTCGTCCATGGTCAAATTCTTAATCCCGTCGCCGGTGAACTCCATGGATTTATAGAGGGCGCCATCGACGCCAATCATGCCGATAATATGTAAAATAACGTCTTTTCCGCTGACCCAGCCGTTCGGTTTCCCTACCAGTTCAAACTTCAGTGCAGACGGTACTTTAAACCAGGCTTTCCCCGTCACCATACCGGCCGCCATGTCCGTACTTCCCACACCGGTGGAAAATGCACCGAGGGCGCCGTATGTACACGTATGGGAGTCGGCACCGATCACTGCGTCGCCTGCCACCACAAGCCCTTTTTCCGGAAGCAGTGCGTGTTCAATTCCCATCTGCCCCACGTCAAAGTAATTGCTGATCTCATGTCTGCATGCAAAATCACGGCAGCACTTGCAGTTTTCCGCAGATTTGATATCCTTGTTCGGGATAAAATGGTCCATGACGAGAGCAATCTTGTCCTTGTCGAAAACTGTCTGCGTGTCGAATTTTTTCATCTCATTGATAGCCACCGGCGAGGTGATATCATTCCCCAATACGAGATCCAAGTCCGCCTCAATTAACTGTCCGGCCTTCACTTCCGAAAGTCCGGCATGAGCCGCTAAAATTTTCTGGGTCATAGTCATTCCCATAATCTATATCCTCCTTCAAAACCTGTTCTCATTTTCTGCTTTACATTCTAACATACTTATTGATATAATAGAAATACATAATATGAATACTTACTATAATAGTCAGTTATATCAAGAAAAGAGGCATACATGGAACAAAACCTTTCGCAATATAAGATTTTCTACGAAGTGGCAAAGGCCGGGAATATCTCCAAGGCCGCCAAGGAGCTCTACATCAGTCAGCCCGCCATCAGTAAATCCATCAGCAAACTGGAGGACAGTTTAGGCGTCTCCTTATTTACCCGGAATTCCAGAGGGGTTCAGCTGACCAGCGAGGGCGAACTGCTCTTTCATCACACGGAATCCGCCTTCGAGGCACTGAGCCGCGGGGAGAATGAACTGAAGCGGATCAAGGATTTTAATATCGGCCATCTCCGCATCGGCGTGAGCAATACGCTCTGCAAATATATCCTGCTTCCTTACTTAAAGGGGTTCATAGAAAAGTATCCGCATGTGAAGATCACCATTGAAAGCCAGTCCACCACACACACCATCGCCATGCTGGAACAGCAGCACATTGATCTGGGACTGATCGCCGAACCGTCCAGCAGGAAACCGCTGATCTTCGTTCCGGTAATGGATATTCAGGATATCTTTGTCTCTACCAAACCGTATCTGGACAACTTATATCTCCGTGAGGGCCGGAATACAGATATCTTCCAGACCGGCAATATCCTGCTTCTGGACCGGAACAACATGACGAGAAAGTACATCGACGAGTATCTGAGTGAGCATCAGATCGTCCCCAGCCAGGTACTGGAGGTAAACACCATGGATATCCTCATCGAGTTCGCCAAAATCGGTCTTGGAATCGGCTGTGTGATCCGGGAATTCGTTCAGGAAGAACTGGATAAGCAGATGCTGGTTACGATTCCCATGAAATGGCCGATCAAAAAACGCACCATCGGTTTTGCCTATAACCCCGGAGGAACCTCCAGAGCGCTGGAAGACTTTCTCTCCTTCTGCGGCAGCTTTCCGATTTCATAAACGCGGCAAATAAGATAACACCACAAAATTGGGGACCGCACGAGACGGCAGTGATCTGCTTTCCCGGGCGGTCCCGTTTGTCTGCTTCTTGCTTCTGTACTGGTCTCATACCTCCTGTATCCGGCATCCTGTTCAGTTCTGCTTTCTCTTATATTCCAGTCCCCATTCGACCATTGCATCCAGAATCGGCTTCAAGCTGTATCCTGTATCCGTAAGTGTGTACTCCACTCTGGGAGGCACTTCCGCATAGACCTTTCTGTTCACCAGCCCGTCTGCCTCCATCTCCCGCAGATTGGAAGTCAGCACCTTCTGTGAAATAGAACCGATGGACTTCTTCAGTTCTCCAAAACGCTTCGTTCCATCCATCAGATCCCGGATAATCAATACTTTCCATCTGTCGCTGATCAGCATCAGCGTCGTCTCAACCGGACATGCCGGCAATATCTTTTCCATAGCATTTTCCTTTCCCTGCTTCATCGACTGCTTTGTCCTCAGGAAATTCCCATTAGTATCTTTTTGGTACCTATAGCATAAATAGAGACGGGAGATGGCGGCAACCCTCCATCTCCCGTCTCCCTGTCGTTTATTCCCCTGGGAGGAGAAAATATTCTCTGTATTCTGATTAGTTGTCGATCAGCTTGCCGCCGTCATTCCAGCTGTAAAGCTTTCTCAGCTCTGCCCCAACCTTCTCAGCCGGATGCTCTGCTTCTTTTCTTCTCATCGCGTTGAAGTGAGAACAGCCCACCTGATTCTCAAGCAGCCAGTCCTTTGCAAAGGTACCGTCCTGAATATCTGTCAGAACCTTCTTCATAGCCTTCTTGGTCTCGTCTGTTACGATCTTCGGTCCGGTGATGTAATCGCCGTACTCAGCTGTATTGGAGATGGAATATCTCATGCCGGCAAATCCGCTCTCGAAGATTAAGTCTACGATCAGCTTCATCTCATGGATACATTCGAAATAAGCGTTCTCAGGTGCATATCCGGCCTCTACCAGAGTCTCGAAACCGGCCTTCATCAGTGCGCATACACCGCCGCATAATACAGCCTGCTCGCCGAAAAGGTCTGTCTCTGTCTCTACCTTAAAGGTGGTCTCTAAGACGCCTGCTCTTGCTCCGCCTAATGCCAGCGCGTAAGCCAGTGCCATATCTTTTGCCTTGCCTGTGTAATCCTGATGAACCGCTACGAGACACGGTGTTCCTCTGCCAACCACATACTCATTTCTCACAGTGTGGCCCGGTGCCTTCGGTGCGATCATGGTAACGTCTACATTCTTTGGAGGTACGATCTGTCCAAAATGAATCGCGAAGCCGTGTGCAAACATCAGCATGTTGCCCTCTTCCAGATTCGGTTCTACAGATTCCTTGTACATGGCGGCCTGCTTCTCATCGTTGATTAAGATCATAATGATATCTGCCTTCTTTGCCGCCTCTGCTGCTGTATAAACGGTTAAGCCCTGTGCCTCTGCCTTGGCCCATGACTTACTGCCCTCATAAAGTCCTACAATTACGTTACAGCCGGATTCCTTTAAGTTTAATGCATGTGCATGTCCCTGGCTGCCGTATCCGATGACTGCAATGGTCTTTCCTTCTAATAAGGATAAGTTACAGTCTTCCTGATAATAAATCTTTGCCATCTTTTTATTTCCTCCTCATATATGTATTCATATTATTATTGTTAAAGGAACTGTGCCGACGACTCTCTGTCCGCCTTTGGCAACACCTCTAGCTAACTTCATAAAACTACGGTAAGTAACGGACGTCGTCGGAACCTCTGGAAAGTCCCGTAAGGCCTGTTCTTGCCAGTTCCAGAATCTCATAGTCTTCCAGAAGATTGATAAGCGCATCCAGCTTCGACTGGTCGCCTGTCAGCATGACTGTCAGAGAATCTTTGCCGACATCGACAATAGTAGCGCGGAATATATCCGCAATGGCACTGACCGCCTGCCGTTCACTGGCATTGGCCCGAACCTTGACTAAGATCAGCTCCCTGTATACGGAATGCCCCGGCTTCAGTTCCTTAATGTCGCGCACATCCTCCAGCTTGCGAAGCTGCTTCTCGATCTGGTCCAGAATTTCCTGGTCTCCGATGGAAACCACTGTCATCCTGGAATATCTCTCATCCGCGGTGACACCCACGGTAAGGCTCTCAATGTTGTAGCCACGGCGGCTGAACAGCCCTGCCACACGGCTTAAAACACCGGAAGTATTGTCAACCAGCAACGATAATACGATTCTTTCCATTCATATCCCCGCCTTTTTGTATAGTAATTTTAATGATAACAACCTTGCTTCTATTTGTCAACTACATAAAAGTAATGTGTATTATAAATTCAGGTTATACTTCATGATTCGGGTGGTATTTTGTCCCGGCACACTTCAAATCACTTCCCGGGCCTGATTCATTTTTTCTTGCAGCGGGACTATTACGAGGCACATGAAAATCCGGATCTTTCGTTTGCGTCAAATAAAGGCGCATTCTCCGGATCCGGATTTTCTTGCAGCAGCACTCGATCTGCTCTTTATTTCTGAAGCTCTGCCACCTGTTTTACCACACTGCTGGCGCCCACACGGCTGCATCCTGCTTCTACATAATTTTTTAAATCTTCCAGCGTTCTGACGCCGCCTGCGGCCTTGATCCTGACATTCTCCCCAATATTGGACTTAAACAGTTCGATATCGGAGAGTTGGGCGCCTGCGGTTCCGAACCCGGTGGAGGTTTTGATAAAATCTGCGCCCGCGTTAGTCACGGCATGGCACATGGCTACCTTTTCTTCCCCTGTGAGATAACACGTCTCGATGATAACCTTTAAAACGCGGTCACCTGCAGCCTTCTTTAAGGTTCTGATCTCATCCTCAACCTTCTGAAATTCACCGTTCTTTACATCGGTTAAGTTAATCACCATATCAATTTCATCCGCTCCGTCCGCCAGCGCCTCTCTCACTTCACAAACTTTTGCCTCTGTCACACTGTATCCAAGCGGAAAACCGACTACTGTACAGATCGTAAGATCCGGATACGTCTCACGGATTCTCTTAATATAACAGGGCGGCACACAGACGGAGGCCGTCTGATATTCGACCGCCTCATCACACAGTCTGCAAATCTCCTCCCATGAGGCACAGGCCTTTAACAGAGTATGGTCCACTAAATGAAGCATCTCAGAATATGTCATAATCATTCTATCCTTTCTCTCTAATACCGTTCCACACCGTCTTTTGTAACTCTCGCACAGATCAGTTTTTCCTCTTCCGGCTGCTCTTTTCCGATCACGACCGCCTCTTTTAATAATTCAACAGCACCTGATAAAAGAGGAACCGCCGAAGTATACAGCACAGCGACTGTCTGGCCGTTTTCCACACGGTCACCGATCTTCGCATTCAGAATGATGCCTGCGCCGTAATCGATGGGATCTTCCTTCTTTCTTCTGCCAGCCCCCAGTTCCACGGCGGCCATTCCGATCTTTTCTGTATCCATTGCAGTAATATAACCGTTCTTTTCCGCCTTCAGCTCGTATTCTACCGGAGATATGGTGAATTTCTCCGGTCTTCTTATGTAGGACGCATCTCCGCCCTGGGCCTCCGCCATCTGACAGAACTTCTCGAATGCCCTGCCAGACTTAATTGCTTCTTTTGCCATGGCGGTGCACTCTTCCATAGTGCCCTTTTCGGCGAGATACAACATATTGGATGACAGTGCAATACAGATCTGTGTAAAGTCTTCCGGGCCCCGGCCCTTCAGTGTGGCCGCCGCCTCCATAACCTCCAGAGCATTTCCGATATTTCTGCCCAGAGGCCGGTCCATATCAGTAACCAGGGCGACAACTTCTCTTCCCACATTCGTGCCGATATTCACCATCTCCTTTGCCAATGCGATGGAATCATCCAGCGTCTTCATAAACGCGCCGCTTCCCGTCTTCACATCCAGAAGAATACGGTCGGAACCGGAGGCTATTTTTTTGGACATAATACTTGCTGCAATCAGGGAAATATTATCCACCGTAGCCGTTACATCCCTGAGCGCATACAGCTTCTTATCCGCTGGCGCTAAATTCCCCGTCTGTCCTGCCACAGCAATTCCGATTTTTTTCACCATGTCAAAGAATTTAGCGGTATCCAAAGACGTTGTCAGACCAGGAATTGCCTCCAGCTTGTCCAGGGTTCCGCCTGTGTGTCCCAGTCCTCTGCCGGAAAGCTTTGCCACCGGAACACCGCAGGCGGCAGCCACAGGCCCGATCACCATGGTAGTCTTATCACCCACACCGCCGGTAGAGTGTTTATCCACCTTGATTCCAGGAATCGAGGAGAGATCAATCTCGTCGCCGGAGGCCGCCATACAGCCTGTCAAATAAGCGGTCTCATGCTCGTTCATTCCCTGGAAAAATATGGCCATCAACAGGGCAGAGGCCTGATAATCCGGTATTTCCCCCTTTGTATATCCATCTACAAAATACCCGATCTCCTCGTCGGTCAGGACTCCTCCATCCCGTTTCTTCATAATTACATCATACATTCTCATAACTCTTCGCTCCCTTCCGCCGTACAGTGCCTATGGAACGCCCGGGGAAGGAGTTCCCTTAATGTGCACTCCTCCCAATGGGAACGGTCTGCCGCAACGATAATCCGAAATGCATCCAGATCACAGAATTGTGCCATAACCTGGCGGCAGACACCGCACGGATAGCACAGGCTTTCCACGTCCCTGTCACTGGGACCGCCCACGATGGCGATCGCCTTAAAATTTCGTTCTCCCTCGCTGACCGCTTTAAAAAACGCGGTGCGCTCCGCACAGTTGCTGGCCGTCAGTCCGCTGCACTCGATGTTGCAGCCGCGGTAGACCGCTCCCTCCGCCGTCATAAGCGCCGCTCCCACGGCGAATCCGGAAAATGGGGAGAAGGATTGTTTTCGGGCCTCTGCCGCCTCTTCAATCAGCATCTGCGTAATTTTTTTATCCATTTCTACAGTACCTCCACCGGATCATCGGTCCGTTTCTGCCAGATGCGAAGCCTGTTTTCTAAGTCGGCCCTCACATCGGCAAAAGCCGGATCTTCATACAGATTATGTAGTTCAAAGGGATCTGTCCTCAGATTGTAGAGTTCCGCAATACTTTCCTTATTGGCAATGAGCTTGTAATCGCCGTGAACCAGCATTCTGCTGTTGATATCCTCCCCGTATCCGTGGCCGAAGGTCTCTGCCATCAGGTCATCGTCCCACTGATCCGTCTTTCCGGTAAGCAGCGGCAATAGGCTTCTGCCGTGGACCTTGTTCTTTGTAAAAGCAGTTCCTGCAGCATCGAGAATCGTAACCGGATAATCGATCGTACTGATTAGTTCATCCCGAATCTGTCCGGCCGGAATTACGCCTTCCCATTTAACCGCACAGGGAATCCTCATGACTTCCTCAGACATATAGGAGCCCTTGTCAAAATGGCCGCCCTGGCTGGCCAGAGCGTCGCCGTGATCTGTGGTCCAGATGATCATTGTATTTTTATCCAGTCCCAGCTCCTTTAACTTGTCCACGATCATTCCGCCTGCAGCATCCAGCATGGTGATGTGGGCAAACGCATGACGGATAATTTCTGTCCACTCCTCCCAATTTACAGTACTCGGTATGATTAGCTGATCGTCTTTCCCGAATGGTGAACTTCTCTCCCGGTAATAGGCACCCGGCTTCCCCTGGAGGCGGTTCCTGTAGCTGCCGTACTCCGGCAGCACGAAGTCCTCCTTCGGATACAAATCGAGGAATTCCTGTGTCGGAAAATGAGGCTGATGAGGTCCCCAGAAATCCACTCTTAAGGAAAACGGCTGATCGCTCTTCGATTTCGCCAGCTTTTCCAACTGCTCGCAGGCCAGCGTAGCCAGGAAGAAGGACTCGTGAGTTTCCTTAGGTGTAAGAGTGCTTCCTACCGCATGTTCACCACACCAGTTTGCCTTGCACTGGTAATCCACATTGTCAGCGCATTCCGCCCAGTCGCCGCGGCTGCTGATCTCAGGAATATCGAAGTAGCGGTCAATATGATGGAGTGCCTGGGGGAGATTATACCGTTTTAAATACTCCTTATACTCTGGCTGGATATAGGGATTGCTGTAGTCGGTTCTGGAGAATCCACTGCAGTGATGTTCATTAGCCGCGCCGGGACCTGCATGCCATTTTCCGAAATAATAGTTGTCGTATCCCGCTTCCGCCAGAGTGTCGAGATATACCTCGTGATCGTATGGCGGATCCGTATAGTTGTGATACTGCTTGTGGGTATGGGCAAACAGACCGGTCAGCATGGTACGCCTCGTTGGGCCGCAGAGCGGTGTTGCACAGTAGGAATGTGTGAAACAGGCGCCTTCGGAAGCCAGTTTCATGAAGTTGGGCCGCATCGGTACAGGACCGTTTTCCCACTCCCAATGGTAATATGCCTGATGGTCATTCTGTATAAATATGATATTGGGTTTTTGTGGCATTTTAACATATTCTCCTTGTCTTTTTGATCAATTTTCTTGAATTGGGGTTAAAAAAATACGCGGTCAGCGTTTGTCTGATGACCGCGCCGTATTCGGCAGCCCGCGCCTTGCTTCCGCGGGCTGCCAGGCAGCTACCGCTGCTGGACAAACTTCGTGTATGGCTTGCCGCTGGCGGCTATTCCCACCGCACTGCTGTTCTTTTTCAAGCTGACGGCAAGGACTAAAAGACTGGCAAGATACGGAATCATCTGAATAAATTCACTGGGTACAGGATTTCCCGGAATTGTCTGTACGTAGAGCTGGACTGCGCTGAACAGCCCAAAGAACATGGACGAGGCAAACGCACCGATCGGAGTCCAGCGTCCCATAGTAACAGCTCCCAGAGCCAGATAACCGCGTCCGGCCACCATCCCCTCCTGGAATAAGTTCATCTGACCGAGGGAGAGGAAGGCACCTCCCAGTCCGCCCAGTACACCGGACAGGATCACGGAGAAATACCTGATTTTGTGAACGGATAAACCGGCCGTCTCAGCCGCCTTCGGATTCTCACCCACAGTGATAATCCGCAGTCCAAGGGGAGTATACTTAAACATACAGTGAATCACAATCAACGCCAGAAACGCAATATACACAAAGGGGGATAAGTCAGATAAAAATCCGCCCACCACCGGGATCGATGAAAGCATCGGCGTATGCTCCAGGCTCGGTACCTGCGGGGAGCTGCCCTGCTGTCCAAAGACCGCTTTCAGTCCCACTCCTGAAAATCCGGTTGCCAGAAGCACCAGCGCCATGGAACTGACAGACTGGTTGCCTCCCCAGGTAATGGAGATCACCGAGTGTATCGCCGAGATTAAAACACCGACAAACATTGCCGTCAACACGCCGATCCACGGATTTCCCGTCAGATAGCTTCCCAGCACCGCACCAAAGGCGCTGGCCAGCATGATTCCTTCCAGACCGATATTGACCACACCGGAGCGCTCTGATGTGAGCCCGCCCAGGGCGGTAAGTGCAATCGGAGTTCCCATGCGCAGTGTGGAAGCCAGCATAAAAATTAAGAAATTCAGCATATTATTTTCCTCCCCGCCCTTTCTTTATGTAATAACGTATCACATTTTCCGCACACAGGAATACGATAACGAGTCCCTGTATGATATCCACCATGTTTTTGGAAACGCCTACGCTGGACTGCATCATCAGAGATCCGCTGCGCATGCTTCCCATTAAAAGTGCCGTGAGAATGATCGCAAACGGATTGTTGCGTGCCATTAGAGCAACCGGGATTCCGCTGAATCCATAGTTTGCGGAGAAACCGTTGATAACCTTTCCCATAGTTCCTGTCACCTCGATTCCGCCGGCAAGACCGGCTAACGCGCCGCTCATCAGCAGGGCCAGGAACATGTTGCGTTCCACGTTGATACCATTCGTGAGAGATGCATTTTTATTTAATCCCACTGCACACATCTCGTATCCCAGCGAGGTACGGTTTAAAAGGAAGTAGACGACCACTGCTGCTGTCAGGGCAATCACAATTCCCAGATTCAGCACGTAGGGCGACGGCAGCAGCTTTGGAAGCATGGCTGTGGCCTGAATCGGTCTCGTGGCCGACGCAGCGCCCTCTGCCTTAAACGGTCCCAGGATTAAGTACTGCACCAGATACTGGCCTACATAGTTAAACATAATAGTACTGATTACAACATTAACATTTGCCTTCTGCTTTAAAAGGGCCGGGAAAAACGCCCAAACCATGCCGGCCAGCATGGATACGATCAGAACGAAGGGAATATTTAAGATTCCCGGCATCGGGAACAGGGTTCCCGCGATACCCGCCGCAATTGCGCCCACAAGCAGCTGCCCCTCGGCGCCAATATTAAATACCGTGCATTTATAGGCCAGCGCCACTGCAAGTCCTGTCAGCAGCAGCGGAACCGATTTTGTCAGGGATTGAGTCAATGCCATCGGTGTTCCGAAAGCGCCCTGTATCAATGCCTTATACGCCTCGAACGGATTGTTGCCGAACAGCCATATAATAATTCCGCCCGTTATAATTGCCAGAACCAGCGCAATTAAGGAGATCAGGAAATTAAGGCCTACCTCCCGAAACTTTGACGGCATCTTTATTCCTGTTTTAACCTGCTGTCCCAACTTCTTTCCCTCCTTTTCCTCTTACAGATCCGAGCATCATCATCCCCAGTTCCTGACGTGTCACACTCTGTGCATCTACAACGTCAATAATCTCCCCTTTGAAGATAACCGCAATCCTGTCACTGACCGATAGAATCTCGTCCAGCTCCAGTGAAAAAAGGAGCACGCCTTTTCCCTTGTCCCTCTGTTCCAACAGGGTTTTCTGGACGAATTCCATAGCTCCCACATCCAAACCGCGGGTAGGCTGTACTGCAATCAGCACCTCCGGATCCCTGGATGCCTCTCTCGCAATTATGATCTTCTGCTGATTTCCTCCTGACAGCGTTCCGGCGCCCACATCGACGCCTGCACATCGGATATCAAACTGCTCTCTCAATTCCTCTGCCGTATCATGGATCTTCTTGAAATTCAGCCAGACTCCATTTTTTGCGAATGTCTCGTGGTACTGCAGACCCAGAATCAGATTATTGGCTATGCTGTATTCCAGGACCAAACCGTCCCTATGCCTGTCTTCCGGAATCAACCCCAGTCCATGATCCTTTCGGTCACGGATTTTATCCTTCGTGATGTCATTACCATTCATCACAATACTGCCGCTGTCCGGCATCAGTTTCCCGCATATGACATTTACCAGTTCCTCCTGGCCATTGCCGTCTACGCCTGCAATTCCAAGGACCTCACCTTTTCTCAGTTCCAGATTGATGTGATTCAGCTTTTTAACCGTTTTATCGACCGTATAGCTGACATCTCTGACCTCCAGTATGTTTTCCGCCTTCTCAAACTTCCGGCGGGAACGCCTTCCGAGGTTTACATCACGCCCCACCATCATTCTGGTCAGTTCAGACGAGTCAGTCTCCTTCTTTTCCACGGTTCCTACGACTTTTCCCAGACGGATCACGGTGATCCGGTCGGAAATCTTCATCACCTCTGCCAGTTTGTGGCTGATAAAGATGATGGTCTTTCCTTTCTCCTTCAATTTCAGCAGAATATCACAGAATTCATCGATCTCCTGCGGTGTTAGTACAGCCGTCGGTTCATCGAAAATGAGAATTTCCGCTTCCCGGTATAGCACCTTTAAAATTTCCACACGCTGCTGCTCTGTCACGGATAAGTCCGCCACCTTTTTGTTGGGATCGATCTTCAGTCCGTACTGCTCAGACAGCGCGCCGATTGTTTCAGCAGCCCGTTTACGGTCCACTTTTATGGCAGTCCCTATCTCCTGTCCGACGATAATATTCTCTGTCACCGTCAGTTTCGGAATCAGCATGAAATGCTGGTGAACCATGCCGATCCTGTGTCTGATGGAATCCTTGGAATTGCTGAATTTAACTGGTTCTCCGCGGATCAGCAGTTCCCCTTCGTCGGGCTGATACAGCCCGTATAAGATGTTCATCAGCGTAGATTTTCCCGCACCGTTTTCCCCAGCCAGCGTATGGATCTCTCCCTCTTCAAAACTGATGGAAATATGGTCATTGGCAATGATTCCCGGGAACCGTTTTGTAATCCCCTTCAGTTCAATGATGCTCCCCAATTAAGGCACCTCCGTTCTCTGATCTTCCATACACGGTTATTTTGCATACCGGTAGGTAAAAGTGTTGAATTCTTCTTCGTCGGAAGGAACCTTGATTTCTCCTGATTCCACCTTTGCAGCCAAATCATCAATTGTGTTCATCACATCTTCGGGGATCAGCTTCAACAGCTCTTCGTTGTTTGTAAATAACAGTTTTACGCCGCCTTCCTTTAAGCCCAGCGACATCGGTTCGCTCGTATCGAAAACGCCGGTCTCCTGGTATTCCTTTAGAATCGATAAGATAGCCTGGTCGGCCGGTTTTACTACGGAAGCAAGAATCTTATCCGGCATCTTGTCAAACTGTCCGTTGGCAGCGCCTAAACAGTACGTTCCTTCTCCTGCATCCTTCGCCGCATTGAAAACTCCCAGATTACACGCACCGGAGTATGTCCCAATAATATCCGCTCCTTTGTTGTACATAATCTTCGCGACCTCACTGCCCTGTCCCACATCAGTGTAACTGTTGGTAAATGCGGACTGAACCTCACAGTCAGGATTCACAGCCTTGACACCTGCGGTGAAGCCGAACTGGTAACGGTACTGCAGGGTCTCTCCTACCGCCATAACAGCGCCGACGTTATCAGTCTTCGTCATCAGCCCTGCCAGCGCCCCGCCCAGGAATGCCGCTTCATTTTCACGATAAGCGACTGACATAATGTTTCCGCCGCCATCAATAGCTTCTGCCAGATACAGGAATTTGACTTCGGGATTCTCCGCCGCCACTTCCAGCATTCCATCCTTATATTCGGAAGACGGGACCATGATGAAATTGGCGCCCTGGCTGATCAGAGTACGCAGACTGTTTGCAGAGTCGGAAATCTCCGGCACCTCCAGCGGAATACCTTTCACTCCCAGCTCCTTCTCCGCCAGCTCCATTCCGGCGAGAACATCATCGTTGTAGCTCTGTGTTCCAAACGCATTGGCGATCATTCCCACAACCAGATCTGATTTCTTTGCCTGTGCTCCGTCTCCGGACGCATCTTCACCCGCTTTATCTGTTTCCGCCTTGTCTGCCGCCGTACTTCCGCCTGCCGGCTGGCTGCTCTGACATCCAGTCAGAAGAGACAGTCCCATACCTGCCGCAAGTAACACCCCGAGTAACCTTTTGTAATGTTTCATAATCTTATCTCCTTCTCCTCTTATAGAAATGTTAAATTACATTTTTCCAAGCTTCTCAAGTCTGCGCTTCATCTCTTCCATCTGCGCTTCATTTACCATCAGGGCACCGCCCTTTTGCACCGTTAGTAGTCCCTCATCTTTTAAACTGTTGATAGATCGGTACAGTGTCCTGACACTTACACTGAGATCGGCGGCAATCACACCGTGGCGTTCCCGGATGGTGAGCTGCCGGTCTCTTCGGCAGATCTCGCTTTCATTCCACTTGCTTTCGATGTATGCCATCAAATTATTGGAGGCTTTTAAAAAGACCATTCGGTCCATTCTCGTATGGTTTCTCTCTACCACCTTCGCAAGATCCCGAATAACAATCAGGGCTGCCTCCCCGTCCTCCCGGATTCCCTTTAAAAAGTAGCTGCAGTCAATGTAAAGAAGCAGGCAGTTTTTTGCTGCAATGATCTGGGAATAATACTCCTTGTCGTTTGACACCAGCTGCGTGATTCCGATAAAAAACGGAGCGTTAACCGCCGCAAGCATATTAGTGTTTCCATCTGTGGATACCCGTGTGAAATGGGCCCCTCCCTTCACCACCAAAATAATTGACTGAAGCTTATCCGTCGGCCGGACAATATCCTCTCCCTTCTTTACCATCCGCATCGTAATACATGGATTCAAAAAACGGTCCAGGTCGTGCATTTTGATTGTCTGGTCCTGATTTTCTACGTATGCAACTCGAAAAAGCTCTCTCAGCTGACCAGATGTTTTTTCTGTCTTCATATGTCTGGTTTCCTTTCTGTACTTTTGGGTCTGCATTATTATATCACAACGAACGGATTATTTTTTTCTTAATTTCTGTAGCTTTATCATACACGTCCATCAATTTTACTGCTATGACACATGTCACACCTGAAGCTTTTTTATATTTTGTATTAATTTCATGTTAATTTTTGTGCATTTTGTATATATTCACTGTACTAACTTTATATCCAAAAATATAGACAGAGAAAAAGAACTTTTTCGCGCTGCTAAAGCGATGAAAAGTTCTTTTTCTCTGTCTATATTTTTTCTGTTTACTCTTTTTCTATGTAAGCACGATGTTCGTATATCCCAGTTCTCCAGCCCATGAAGCCAGTTCCCGCATCAGCCCGTCTCCCGGCTGTGATGCCCCGCTCAGCCTGCCTCTGACACCAAAAGGACGAAACTTAATCAGCTTGACTCTGACCGTAATCGGGCTTCCCAGGAGACCCGCAATCCCTCGCAGTACGTCTTCATAATCACTTTCTCCAGGAAGACAGACAATGCGTATCTCTTCCAGTTTACGTTTTCTCCAGAGAAACTCCAGATTCTTTCGTACAACGGCATTATCCGCTCCCGTCAGTCTCCGGTAAACACATGGATCCCAGCTTTTCACATCCAGCATCACACCCTCGCAGAGATCCAGCAGTTCCGGACAGGAGGAAAAATCCACCATCCCGTTGCTGTCGATCAAACAGGAGAGTCCGGCTTTTCTGCAAAGGCCAAACAGTTCTTTCAAGAACTCCGGATAAAGGCAGCATTCCCCACCGGATACCGTAATTCCGCGGATAAACGGCATATTGAGGGACACCTTACAAAACACTTCCTCCGCACTCATTTCCCTGACTTTTGGAGAGGCAAAAGACGGACATGCAGCTATGCAGCGATCGCAGGAGATACACTTGTCCTCATCCCACACCACAGTTTCACCGTTCAGCTTCAGCGCTCCTGCGGGGCAGCCGTCCACGCAGACTCCGCAGCCTGTGCACAGGTTTTGTGTTTCCGGGTTATGGCAGTATGCACAGGAAATGTTACAGCCCTGAAGAAACACGGCAGTCCGGTTTCCCGGGCCGTCCACCACGCTGACCGGGATGATCTTATTGACCGGAGCTTTCACGCCATACGCTCCTTTCGCAGCTCTAAATGATTGGTGTCGTAATTCTTACTGCCAAGCACGGTTGTATTCTGAAGAACTACATCGTGATTCCTGTATTTTTCCATCTCACTGCGCTTAACAAGGAAGCCGGTAATCCGGACCAGATCACTGTCTGACGCATAAAAGCTCATATATTTAACTCCCAATTGAAAGGATCCCTTCACAATATCCACTAATGCCCCAGGATTATTCCTGGCCGTGACGGCAAATGGGAAGATATCACCCACTCCCGTCGGAAAGTATTCATGGAATCTTGCGCTGTGACGCAGATGGTCCAGCAGGTTCTCCGGCTCATCTCCCACCGGAATGCGCACGCCGGAGGTGATCCCCTTGTCACTGTCTAATCCTACCTGAGCATGAAGCAGGTAATGTCCCCGGCCAATCTCTGAATAAACAGCCGGAAAATCTGCCACGAATTTCTGTATGATCTCCATGATCTGCACTCCCAGATCATCCGCCTCAGCACTGTGTCCGTACCGTTTCCCCGTATCGGCCATCAGAGCGTTGACGCATTCCGCCAGCCCTGTCACGCCGAACATTCCCACGAACTTCTCCCGTTCAATCAGTCCCTCCCGCACCAGAAAAGATGACTCAAAGAAGCCGGAGCGCTCCACAAGAAACTTCACCCGCTCATTCATATAATTACCCACTGCATTTAAACAGTCAGGAAGTAGCTCTTTTAAAAAGTGCTCTGTGGATTTTGCGCTCTTTACCAGCTCAGTCAGCGTAATCCTCGACAGCGTATAGGCTCCGCCTCCCACCGGCAGGATATTGTAGCAGCTGGAGATTCCGTATTCACAGGGATAGGTGGTTCGGTTATCCGCATCGTTACAGATCGCCGGATTGGCACAGTACAGGGATGTGGAAACGGCCAGCTCTGCATACTCATCCGGAGTAACATCCGGATCGTATTTCAAGGTTAAATTAGGAACAGCATTCTGAAGTTCCTTTTCCAGTTCCAGGATTATCCGTCCCGTTCTCGTCGGCTTCGCCCCCAGATTGCCATGGCAGAAGCTGTCTGTAATCGTCCTGTCCAGATAGATCAAAAACAGCCTTATTTTTTCCTTCACTTCATCATCTGCCAGCCCCGTAGTAAACGGTTCGATCATAGTGTCCAGTTCTCCCAGATACACGGGAAATCCTGTGATGGAAGGTACGTGATGATAAAGAATTTCCAGGCCTGTAAGGAGCTCATCCAACGTCTTCGGAGGCTCGATCCGCAAAAACTTACTTCCCTGTCTTACAAACTTCTTATAGTCCGGCATGATATACCTTGGACGATAGGGTGCGTGTCCCTCAAATAAATCGTTTAATGCTCCTGTCTCAAAATACGCTCTGGTCTTCGGCGGAATGTCCAGTACTTCAAGGCTGTCTTCCGCTTCCCTGGCCAGTGAAAATACTTTCTGTTCATACGTTAATTCTTTGGATGTAAGCACATCCAGCACACGGTTCTGTTCCATATGATCCTGTCCTTTCTTAAAACTTTTGACTGTTTTCAAACGTTCCATTGATTTGATAGGATCATTATATCATCGCCAAACCGGCAGTACTATGACAGCTGTCACAATATAAGAGTTTCCGCCCTCCCCTATTCTTCCGTCACCAGAAGTCTTTCCTCCTCCTCACGCACGAACAGTGCTCTGTGATTTCTGTCAAATTCCGTGATATGGCGGATAAAGAATTTGGAAATACCACCTACCAGAAACGCAGCCGCCACAGTGCCTTCCCGGATTCCTTCCACATGACCCAGACTGAAAACTGAAAGGAGAATGGCTGCAAGCACAAGACTGAGATCAAAGCACGTCTTTACAAGACCGAAATCCCAGCTTTTCCTGCGTGATATCGCGCGGACAAGCCCCTCTCCCGGAAGAATCAGCACATCCGGCACCACTTCCAAAGCCACGCCCAGCCCCAGCGCTGCACAGCCGGCGAGAAGCAAAAGGACCTTCTGCAGATAGAACGCCGGTGTCCAGAATGACAAAACCCACATCCAGCCGTCAATGCAGGCGGAAAAGATCAGTGTTGCCGGAAGCTGGAGCAGCTGAATCTTTTTAAAGCCGCGTCCCAGAACGAGACATTCAAGCAGAAACAGAGTACTGTTCACCGCCAGTACAAAAGCACCCAGGCTGTAAGGAAAGATAAACGTCAGGACATAAGACGGACTCGTGATCGGAGACGTCCCAAGCTCCGCCTTTGTAATCATGCTGATCCCTAAAGCGGCCACAATCATTCCATACAAAAACATCCGGTACTTTTTCATTATCACGTGATGATCCATGCGCGCATTTCTCCTAAAAATTATTTTTATCTTCTAATTTTTTTTGTTATTTTATCATAACATGAAAAAATGCACACTTCAATGGACATTGTAGCCCAACATCCATATAAAAAATCATCACATTGCACAAAAAATATTTTAGATTGCCTAAATTATTTTTAGATTCGTATCACAGTTCCTTCTTTTCTGGGCTTTGCCTCGGGATATTCACAGCTCCTGTATCCAAGTATACAGTGGCCGATTCCCTCGTAATCTCCGTGAATCCCCCATTCCTCCAGGAGTGCTTTTCCCTCCGGGCTGTCAAATTCCTCCTTTGCCCGGTGAATCCAGCAGGAATCGATTCCCAGCGAATGTGCTGCCGTCATCAGGTTCCCCATAGCCAGTGATCCGTCATACAGACAGGTGGGGACACTTCGGTCCGCCAGAACCACGATTACGGCCGGAGCACCGTAAAACGGATCGGAATCGGTTCCCATGATCGCGGCATTCATCCTGGACAGCCTGTCACGCACCTCCTTCTTCTCCACTGCCACAAAGACAACCGGCTGTCTTCCCATGCCTGAAGGAGCATACGTTCCAGCCTTTAAGATCAGTTCCATCGCCTCCTCCGGGATGGCCTTCTCCGTGTAGGCACGGACGCTTCTTCTGTCGATCAGATTATTAATTGTTTCATTCATATCTTATCCTCCTTGTCTTAACGCCGGATGTCGGCCGCAATGATCCTGGAATACCGGATCAGCGGATACTCTCCGTCGTGGCTGTCAAAATACACTTCTGAATCCGGTTCCCGTCCTGTCAGAATCCGGTTGACTCCTGCCCTGGCCAGTATCCGGACCATCTCCTGCTCTTCTTCCTCCAGGCAGACCAGTCTCGCGGTCTGAAGCTTTCCCCTGTCTTTTCTCAGGATTTCCACGAGTCTCTCCCGGTTCACCGGCTTCACCCAGCAGCTTCCATACATCAGTGACAGCTGAAGCTTCGGATCTTCCGCCAGGGTAACACTGACCCCGTCGCCCCGGAACATGTGCTCTCCTGTCATGGCAGTCTCCAGTTCCTTCCGGTACATCCGGATGGTACTTAAGCCACGGAATCCGGCTTCTCTATTCCCATATTTATCACAGGAATATTCCAGCAGCTTCAGGAAGCGGCGGCAGAATTCCTCGGCCTCCCTTCCTTCCGCCTCCACATAGATCCCCTGGCAGGAGCTGCACAGCAGCTGATTTGTCCGGATCATGTGATCTGCGATTGCCTGAAGCGCTTCCTCACGTTCCGTACACGCCCTGGTGACGCAGGCAAAGCTGATCCGGTGCCCCCACTCGATCAGCTTTGTCCCCGCAGGCGCCAGACTCCGGATTCCCCGGACAGCCTCGTCGCCTCCCCACGTGCATACACCGTCGGAAAGCGTTAAAAGCTTCAAAAGCCGCTCCCTGTCTCCGGAGGGTATCCGGAAGGTGTAGATATAGTCTGCCAGCACAGGTTCCATACGAATCAGTTCCCGGAGCAGGAATACCGAGAGGCCGTCGTCCGCAGAAGAGAGCTTCAGCAGATTGATATTGCCGGCCAGGAGCCCCTCCAGCACGCTGTACGCTCCGATACCGGTCATATTGCCGGCAGTCACATGCATAAGGACGCCCAGAGGCATGAGGAACTGATTCTGAAAACCGGAAAGCTCTGTTTCCACCCGTTTCTTTAACGCATCTGCTCTGAGTAACGAGGCTGCCCTGGATATCATTTCTCCCGTCAGAAGCTTCTCCATTCCGTATTCCCGAATCTTCTCATCATAGGCGCCGCCATTTAAAAGCTCCGAGAAGCGGCCGCAGGCTTCGATAACCACAGTTCTGGAAAGAGGGGGCTGTTCCAGCAGGGCTGTTGTCTTTTGTTCCAGTTCATCGTAACGCACTCTGTCCAGCCTCCTTTAACACTTCTTCCGCTCCGGCCGCACACGTCCGGATCTCGGGGACACCGGTCCTGCCAATGATCTCCAGGTACGGTGCTTCGATTCCGCAGCCGCACTCACAGCCGCGGTGCAGGACACCCAGATCATCGGTCAGTATACTCACAAGAGGCATACTTTCCACCAGCGGACTGATTAAGTTCACCAGTCCGGTCGTTCCGTATCCGACCGGCTCCAGCGTATCCACGTCACGGATTACAACGCGGCTCGTCACAGGAATATGAAAATGGTGGTTCGGACAGTCACAGTATACGCCCGGATGCTCCACTGCGCCGAAAAACTCCCGGAAATGGCTCTCCGGGATACCGAGATGCCTCTCTCCAAGCCTGTACAATTCCCGTTTGTCCACCGTCTCTTTATAAAACTGCTTCCAGCCGCCGCCGGCCATAATCATGGAATGCTTTGGCAGACGGATAAAGATTCTGTTTCGCTCCATCTCCTTTAAAAGGAAATAGAGGTATGCAGGAAAACCAATGATCCGGACCGGGGCATTTCCCCTTCCGTAACGCCGGAGGGCCTCCAGCAGTCCATTAAAATCAGGGCGGTATCCGTGTTTTCCTTTTCGCAGCGCATACTTCCGGCTGAGCGCAGGCGCAAACATCGTGCTGAGCCGCTGCGTCCTGCTGATCGCCGTCTGATTTTCTTTTCCTGGCGGAAATCCCAGAATCACATAGTGCACCGGACGCACGGAAAACAGTCCATGGCGTACAATGACTCGTCCTGCAGCGACTCCGGCAAAGAAAAGACTCTTTTTATCAAATCCAATCCTGCTCTTCACTCCCCCGGTGCCAGAGGAGGTGGCCTTTATCACCATCGAAGCTTCCGGCACGGAATACAGATCGTGGTATTTAAAAAACAAAGTCGGAATGCAGGGTACCTCCCCGGCGTTCATAACCCTTTGGCCATCGCTCCGCGAAAATCCCCGGCTCTCTAAAATCCGCCTGTAATCTTTGCATTTTAAGAGATGGCAGTCCACATTCCTGCGGACTGCCTCCATAAAAGTTCTGTCACTCGCTCTCTGATCATAGATATCCCTGCAGAAACACAGCTTCGTTCTGTAATCCATCGCCTTACTCCTGTCGTTCTATTCGGTCCACTCCGGAAACCACTGGCCTTCATTCGCTATAAATCCGGCAAATACCCGCGGCTCTCCCGCAGAGTTCTGAGCCACGTGACCGCGGCAGTGAAGCTTTATCCACTGCCCCTTCCGGTTTCTCGCCCTGTATTCGACCTCATGGCTCACGGTCCGCCCGTCGCTGACCGCCTGGTTCGATTCCCAGAACCGTTCCCAGTCTGCCGGATGGATAATGGAGCGCCAGATATCTGCGGCATTTTGAATCACCTCACCCGGAAAAGCAAACTCTTCCACCAGCTTCCTGCTGTACCGGAAGGTATTGGTCGCCATATCGCATACGTACAGATAATCATCCGTACTCTCTACCAGCGCATCATACAGATACTGCTGGTCGTAGTCAAACGCCTCCGGTTTTAAAAGGCGCCATTGGGCTTCGGACGCCGCCAGAACCGACTCTTTTCCCTGCCGCATATGATACTGGCGCTTCTGGTCATACATGCGCTCGTCCACTTCCCGCAGAATATCCGTCACACTCATGGTGTGCTCCGGCTTCAATTCTAAAATTCCTGTACAGAAGCTCAGTTCGTAAGGAATCCTGTCCTGTCTACGCACTGCCAGCAGCCGCTCTTCCACCAGCTTAATCAGTTCATCTGCTTCCTGCTCCGTCTTTCCTGCAAACGTAATCAGAAATTCATCTCCGCTTAAACGGCATGCAAAATCCCGTTCGGTCAAAACGCTCTTTACCATGTTGGCAATGACCCGCAGAAGGTTATCCCCCTCCCGGTGTCCGAATGTATCATTGACCTTTTTTAAGGAATTGACATCGTACATGCAGACCGTCAGAACCTCCTCCTGATGTCTGGCCATATTCAGCATCTCCGCCAGCCGGTTCTTCCCGCCTCTCCGGTTGAGAAGTCCCGTCAGCTCATCCGTGCTGGCCTCCTTCGACAGTTTTTTGGAAGCCGTGATATCCAGCGAATGCTGAAAATGAACGGTGGAGCCGTCTGTCCATTTCATCAGACTGTCGTAATTATCGTAGTAGCGGCCCGTCACAGTGTTGTATTCTTCCCAACGTCTGTAAACTCCCTCTTCCCCCGACTCCGTAAGCCTCGTAACAGGACAGCCCGGGCATCTGCCTTTGATTCCCTTCTGGAGAACCTGCCAGCAGACCTTTCCCACCGGATTCTCAAGGCCGAATGCCTCCTGCATGGTTTTATTCATGAACAGAATCTGGTCCGTGTGAATATCCGTCACATATAAGTTCGCCTGCATGCGTCCCATCATGGTATTATATACCCAGTTCTGCAGCATATAGTCTTCATACAGATTCTTGTTTGCAAATGTCACCGCGATAATCGACAGCAGGAACCGGAGAACAGGCAGCTCCTTATCCGTCCAGTCGCCCTCCTCGGCCCTTTTCCCGAATACCGCAAATCCTACAAACCGTATATGATTGCAGATCGGCAGAATCGTCAGATAACCGCCCGGCACGGTGTAAGGTGTGAGTGCCTGGCAAAAGTCCTTCAGTTCCCCGCAGGACAGCTTTTCTCTCTTATTCCAGCTTTCCACCAGCCGCGGAAGCCACTGCCTCATAACTGCCTCCACGCCGTTCTCCCCATCATTTCCGGCTTTCCAGGAACCAGATTCCTTGTAACGCATCTGATTGTCCAGACGAACCAGGAGTACCGAATCGGCGCTCATCAGATGATTGATATAATCAGCCAGATTCTCTGCTGTTTCCTGTACGGTATTTGCATCCATCAAAAGCGTCTGAACAGAAAGTTCAGGCCGGTAAAACACGTCCATGGGATCATCCCCCTTTTCCGGAATTATGATGTCGTTTGTTCTCCGTTTTCCGGATAATCAAAGATATAATATTCATATGCATTGACAATTCTGGTTTCCCCGTATGTATCCTCGCGTTTGAAACCGCCGCCGTAGTTGGCGTGGACATGGCCATGGATAAAATATTTAGGCATATACTTGTCCATCAGGTCTTTAAAACACGCAAACCCCCGGTGGGGCAGATCCTGCATATCGTTAATCTGATATGCAGGCGCGTGAGACACCAGAATGTCAAACCCTTTGTTCTTCTTTAACTTCCACCAGAGCTTTTTAATTCTCCGCTCCATCCCTCTCTCCGTATACTGGTTATCGGCTCCCGGAATATACTCCATGGAACCTCCCAGGCCCAGAATCCGCACGCCGCGGAATACAAAGATATCATCCTCGATGCAGACGCAGCCTTCCGGCGGCCGGTCTTCGTAATGTCCGTCGTGATTGCCTTTTACATACAGAAGCGGCGCATGGGAGAAGGTGGCAAAAAACGTCAGATAGGAAGCCTTTAAATCCCCGCATGAAATAATTAAGTCCACCCCTTTGATCTTCTCGGGTGAGAAGTACTCGTAAAGGGATTTTGACTCCTCATCAGCCAGTACCAGAATCTTCAAACCATTATTCCTCCATCACCGCATTGTCGTATATCGTCAGTCCCTGAAGCCTTACCAGCGACTGTGCCTCCTCTGTCAGTTCATCAAATTCAGGAAGCTTTCCAACCACGTTGTCAGCCAGCCAGTTCATCGTGATGATCTCTTCCGGAGAAAGCCTCTGTTCCTCTTCACACTGAATCGTCCCATCCTGTGAGTAGATGGTCCCTACAAACGGCTGGAAGCTTCCGCTTCGGATCGAATTCTTCAGGAACGTAATCAGCCGGTTGGTGCCGTGAGGCAGATTCTGGGAACAGATGACATCGATCACATCCGCCGACATTCCCCACCAGTAGTTGATGGCCTGCTTTCCCTTCATCTCCTTCACATCGGAGCCGCCGCGGCAGGTGATATTCACGATTCTCTCGTAGAATTTTCCCCAGTGCCAGATCGGCGTCGCCAGATTCCGGAATTCTCCGTCGGACTCTATTTTATATAAACCGTACTCTCTCGACGCGGTCTTCGGCGTGATCATGTCTTCTCCGGAGATAAACGCGATTCCTTCCTTCTCCAGTTCCTCCCGGGCATTTCTGCCTTTTACCCTCGCCCACTCCAAATGAACCTTGACGTATGGGTTGATCATACGCGCGCCCAGGGCAAATGCGTTGATGTTGGCGATGGTTCCGTAGATCGGATAATCCGCAATATATCCCAGCTTATCACACTGCGCCATGGAAGCGGCCAGCGCGCCCATCAGGAATTTCGACTCATACATTCTGGCATAATAGGTGCAGACGGATGAATACGACATGTTGACGGAACAGTTGAAAATCTTCACCTCCGGATGCTCGATGGCAGCCTTGACGCTTAAACCGATCATCTGGGAGGCCGTCGTAAAGATCATGTTGCACCTGGCCGCTATCGCCAGATCGATGGCGTTCGCAATCTCTGCATCCGTGTCGGCCTCGAAGAACGCAACCGTCTTTAACCGGCCCTCAAAGGCCTGCTCCAGATACATGCGTCCCAGCTCATGGCCGTAGGTCCAGCTGGACGTCTCAGCGGTCTTCGCATGGATAAATGCAATCTTCAGCATCTCAGGTTCGATGTTCTGGGATGGACGGAGCCAGTTAATGATCTTCAACGGGCCGTTATCCTGCTCTTCCACCTCTTCCGGCTGCTCTACCAGGGCAATCTTGCTGCCTCTGGATGCCAGCAGGAGTTCATCCTTAATCTTCGCCAGATCCTTTGTGATCTCCCCTTCAGTCTTTAACTTCACCACATCATAGCCGAACAGTTCGACATAGACAAGGAAGGCGTCAGAGCACGTCATCTCATAGGAACTCCCTCCAAATGCGCGGAACGCCTTGGAAAACTGGTCGTAGGCGGATTTGAAATAGATCCTGTCGTCCTCGCTCCACACCTCTTCCGGGGCCTTTCCCATAGCCTTTAACAGGCGGTCGTAGCAGCCCTCCTGGCTGAACCAGACATCACAGTTAAAGGACACCTGGTAAAACTCCAGGAATTCATAATAGAGGCGGTTGTCGAGATCATCCGTTCTCTTCGGGATCAGACGGGTCACCGAGGCCGTGATGCTGAATGCACCCACATATTTGAGCACGCTGACACGCTTATTGCCCTCCTGCACGTAATATTGATTCATAAATTCATACGCAACGATGGGATCATGGATCCCCTCTTCTATCTGATGGTCGTATAAATACGCCCATTTCGCCCCAAACTCCGACTTTTCTGCCAGCAGAGGCATAAAATTATTGGCAAAGGCACTCGTTCTGCCTTTTGTTTTTGTTCCAACGATCTTATCCAGCGGGACATCCATCAGTCCCAGATTCACTTCTGAAATGATATCCGTGTAGGAAAGGATATCGTCCAGCACAGGAAGATAAGGATACTCTCCCTTTGCCACGGAAACCTGATACTGTTTTCTTCCTTTTTTCAAAGCACCTGAATAGTCATAAAGCGCCATAACCGATTCTCCTCTCAGTTTTCCTCTTATTGTATGTTCGTCTTTTACAGTATACCACAAACACGTAATTCGTGAAAGACCTCATTCCATGTTTGGGCACGGATTCCCGGGTCTTTGACACCCTAATCATAGAAAATTAACCACTAAGCCGCTACTGGCTTATATTTTTTTGTCAAATATTTTGTTTTAATATATAGCCTTT
>OBUV01000109.1_pt1 | contig 44784 bp, 29 predicted proteins | sample 1475971 | NCBI WGS metagenome assembly OBUV01 (sample SAMEA2579962, study PRJEB22360) | human gut metagenome | biome: human gut; feature: human-associated habitat; material: faeces | place: Denmark | collected 2008/2010
GTCTTATAGTAGATCGTATAGCCAGGTGCATTAGTAAGCTCTGCTTTTGCTTCGTGGGCCATTCCGTCATAGATCCAGCTTCCTCCGGCTGCTGTCAGCACCGCATCTTCTATGATTGCCGTCTTAATGGTAAAGTCTCCCTTTTCTACAATTACAACGTAGTTGCTGTTTGACTCATATTCTGCGGTCAGTACCTTCTGATACGTTCCGACTTCCTCATCTGTGTTGGTTCTCTTATACGTTACGGTTCCCAGATCTCCCGATGCGACAAGGTTTGCTGTTGTTCCGGTAAAATCCGGATCCTGTTCGTCAAAGAACTTATCTGCATGATCCACTGTAATCGTGGCTTCCCTCGGTGTAATCTTTAAGGTTACATCGTCTGTCATTAAATCTGTATAGCCGCTTCTCGTCGCCTTTACGGATACCGTTACGGTTCCTTCCAGTACATTGGTCACACTCGGGGCCTCTGTGGTCCAGTCTCCGTTACCGGCTTTGTAATATACCGTGTAGCCGGATGCATGTTCCAGGGCCGCTTCCGCTGCATGGGCTGCTCCGTCATAGATCCAGCTTCCTCCGACAGCGCTGACCTTTGCTCCTTCTATGGAGGCTGTTTTAATTTCGAAGTTTCCCTTTACGACAGTTACAAGATAGTTGGTGTTCGGCGTATACTCAGCTGTCAGCACCTTCTGATACGTTCCGACCGCTTCGTCTGTGTTGGTTCTTCTGTAGGTTACCGTTCCGAGATCCCCTGCTTTTACCAGGTTCTCTTCTGTTCCTGTAAATGCCGGATCCGTTTCATCGAAGAACTTCTCTGCATCCTTTACCCGGATCGTTGCGGTTCTGGCTGTGATCTGGATCGTTGTCTCGTTGGATACCAGGGTCTCATAACCTTCACGGATTCCTCTTGCAGTCACAGTTACGGTTCCTTCTGCTACATTGGTGACTCCCGGTACAGTCTCAGACCAGGTATTTCCTCCGTCCGTACTGTATTCGATCTTGTATCTCTTCAGCGCTGCCAGAACGGAATCGATGACGTCCAGTTTAACTTTGTGCTCTTTACCGTCATAGATCCAGCTTCCTCCGGCAATCTTAAGCTCTGCCTCCGGGTCCTTCGCTTCCTTAATCTTAAAGTCGCCGCGTTTTACGGTTACTTCGTAGTTTGTGTTGTCTGTGTAAACGGCATCCAGCACCTTCTCATACGTTCCCACACCTGATGCACTGTTGGTTCTCACATAGGTTACGCTTCCGAGATCGCCGTCCGCTACCAGCCCTGTTACGCTTCCGGTAAATACCGGATCTGCCTCGTTAAAGAACTTCTCGTCATTGTTTACCGTAATGGTCACAGGCCTCTTTGTAATCTGAATCGTTACATCTTCTGTTATTAACTCTGTATATCCTGTCTTTGTTGCCTTGACGGATACGGTTACAATTCCATCTGCCACATTGGTGACACTCGGGGCTGCTGTGGTCCAGTCGCCGTTACCGGCTTTGTAGTAAATGGTATATCCATCTGCATTTCTAAGAGATGCAGTAGCCGCATGTGCGTTTCCATCATATACCCAGCTTCCTCCGGCTGCCGTCACTTTGGCATCCTTCATGGTCGCTGTCTTGATTTCAAACGTTCCCTTGTGCTCGGTTACATTGTAGTTCGCGTTTTGGATATAGGCCGCTGCAAGTACTCCCTCATAAATGCCGACCTCCTCATTATCGTTGGTTCTGATATAGGTCAGCCCTGTTAAATCGCCATCCTTTACAAGCCCTGTCACGGTTCCTGTAAACTTCGGATCCGCCTCATCAAAGAACTTCTCCGCAGGATCAACGATAATCGTTACGTCCTTTGGAATAATTTCCAGTGTAACCGGGGCAGCTGTCAGCTCTTCATAACCGGTTCTGGTTGCTTTTACAGATACCGTTACAATTCCGTCCGCTACATTGGTGACACTCGGGGCATCTGTGGTCCACCCGCCGTCTCCGACTTTGTAGTAAACCGTGTAGCCGGATGCGTTCTCTACTTCTCCGGCTGCTGCATGGGCCGCGCCGTCGTAGATCCATCTTCCTCCGGCTGCAGTTAATTCTGCCCCCGTAATAGAAGCGGTCTTAATCGTAAAGTCGCCATTTTCCACTGTTACAATATAGTTACTGTTCCCGACATAGTCTGCAGTCAATACGTTCTGGTAGGTTCTCACTTCTTCTGCCGTATTGGTTCTGCGGTAAGTAACGGTTCCTAAGTCGCCGTCCTTAACGAGATTAGTTACGGTTCCTGTAAATATCGGATCCGGCTCGTCAAAATACTTTTCTGCATCATTTACAACGATAGAAGCATCTCTTGGTGTGATTTCAAGAGTAACGTCTTCTGTTACCAGATTTTTATAACCGGTCTTTACCGCCATGACAGACACTGTCACTTTTCCATCTGAGACATTGGTAACACCCGGTGCTTCCGGACTCCATGATCCGCCTTCTGTCATATAGTAAATCGTGTAGCCATCGGCGTTTTGTACACTGGCTGCTGCTTTATGCTCATATCCATCGTATACCCAGCTTCCTCCGGCGGCTGTTAAAGCTGCGCCTTCAATCACTGCGGTCTTAATCTGGAAATCACCTTTCTCAACAGTCACGTCGTAGTTGCTGTTGTCTGTAAATTCTGCAGTCAGGACTTTTTTATAGGTTCCCACCGCTTCCTCTGAATTCGTTCTCTTATAGCTTACCGTTCCAATATCTCCGTCTTTTACAAGGCCGGTTACCTTTCCTGTGAATACCGGATCCGGCTCATCAAAGAATTTCTCGGCATTATTTACTGTAATTGTCGCCGTTCTTGGTGTGATCTTTAATGTTACATCGTCAGCCGCCAGGTCTTTATAGCCCGTTTTCGTTGCTTTTACAGATACGGTTACAAGTCCGTCCGATACGTTGGTTACGCTCGGAGCTGTTGTACTCCATTCGCCGTTTCCCGTCTTATAGTAGATCGTATAGCCAGGTGCATTAGTAAGCTCTGCTTTTGCTTCGTGGGCCATTCCGTCATAGATCCAGCTTCCTCCGGCTGCTGTCAGCACCGCATCTTCTATGATTGCCGTCTTAATGGTAAAGTCTCCCTTTTCTACAATTACAACGTAGTTGCTGTTTGACTCATATTCTGCGGTCAGTACCTTCTGATACGTTCCGACTTCCTCATCTGTGTTGGTTCTCTTATACGTTACGGTTCCCAGATCTCCCGATGCGACAAGGTTTGCTGTTGTTCCGGTAAAATCCGGATCCTGTTCGTCAAAGAACTTATCTGCATGATCCACTGTAATCGTGGCTTCCCTCGGTGTAATCTTTAAGGTTACATCGTCTGTCATTAAATCTGTATAGCCGCTTCTCGTCGCCTTTACGGATACCGTTACGGTTCCTTCCAGTACATTGGTCACACTCGGGGCCTCTGTGGTCCAGTCTCCGTTACCGGCTTTGTAATATACCGTGTAGCCGGATGCATGTTCCAGGGCCGCTTCCGCTGCATGGGCTGCTCCGTCATAGATCCAGCTTCCTCCGACAGCGCTGACCTTTGCTCCTTCTATGGAGGCTGTTTTAATTTCGAAGTTTCCCTTTACGACAGTTACAAGATAGTTGGTGTTCGGCGTATACTCAGCTGTCAGCACCTTCTGATACGTTCCGACCGCTTCGTCTGTGTTGGTTCTTCTGTAGGTTACCGTTCCGAGATCCCCTGCTTTTACCAGGTTCTCTTCTGTTCCTGTAAATGCCGGATCCGTTTCATCGAAGAACTTCTCTGCATCCTTTACCCGGATCGTTGCGGTTCTGGCTGTGATCTGGATCGTTGTCTCGTTGGATACCAGGGTCTCATAACCTTCACGGATTCCTCTTGCAGTCACAGTTACGGTTCCTTCTGCTACATTGGTGACTCCCGGTACAGTCTCAGACCAGGTATTTCCTCCGTCCGTACTGTATTCGATCTTGTATCTCTTCAGCGCTGCCAGAACGGAATCGATGACGTCCAGTTTAACTTTGTGCTCTTTACCGTCATAGATCCAGCTTCCTCCGGCAATCTTAAGCTCTGCCTCCGGGTCCTTCGCTTCCTTAATCTTAAAGTCGCCGCGTTTTACGGTTACTTCGTAGTTTGTGTTGTCTGTGTAAACGGCATCCAGCACCTTCTCATACGTTCCCACACCTGATGCACTGTTGGTTCTCACATAGGTTACGCTTCCGAGATCGCCGTCCGCTACCAGCCCTGTTACGCTTCCGGTAAATACCGGATCTGCCTCGTTAAAGAACTTCTCGTCATTGTTTACCGTAATGGTCACAGGCCTCTTTGTAATCTGAATCGTTACATCTTCTGTTATTAACTCTGTATATCCTGTCTTTGTTGCCTTGACGGATACGGTTACAATTCCATCTGCCACATTGGTGACACTCGGGGCTGCTGTGGTCCAGTCGCCGTTACCGGCTTTGTAGTAAATGGTATATCCATCTGCATTTCTAAGAGATGCAGTAGCCGCATGTGCGTTTCCATCATATACCCAGCTTCCTCCGGCTGCCGTCACTTTGGCATCCTTCATGGTCGCTGTCTTGATTTCAAACGTTCCCTTGTGCTCGGTTACATTGTAGTTCGCGTTTTGGATATAGGCCGCTGCAAGTACTCCCTCATAAATGCCGACCTCCTCATTATCGTTGGTTCTGATATAGGTCAGCCCTGTTAAATCGCCATCCTTTACAAGCCCTGTCACGGTTCCTGTAAACTTCGGATCCGCCTCATCAAAGAACTTCTCCGCAGGATCAACGATAATCGTTACGTCCTTTGGAATAATTTCCAGTGTAACCGGGGCAGCTGTCAGCTCTTCATAACCGGTTCTGGTTGCTTTTACAGATACCGTTACAATTCCGTCCGCTACATTGGTGACACTCGGGGCATCTGTGGTCCACCCGCCGTCTCCGACTTTGTAGTAAACCGTGTAGCCGGATGCGTTCTCTACTTCTCCGGCTGCTGCATGGGCCGCGCCGTCGTAGATCCAGCTTCCTCCGGTCGCAGTTAATTCTGCCCCCGTAACAGAAGCGGTCTTAATCGTAAAGTCGCCATTCTGTACGCTTACATGATAGTTGTCGTTGGCGGTATAATCTGCCGTTAATACTTCGGTATAAGTTCCTACTGCCTCTTCATCATTGTTTCTGTAATATCTAACAGTTCCCAGGTCGCCCGTCTTAACCAGATTATTCACTGTTCCACTAAATAACGGATCATTTTCATCGAAGAACTTTTCTGCATCACTTACAACGATCGTGGCTTCTCTTGGCGTAATGACAAGTTTGACATCCTCTGTCACAAGATCTACATAGCCATCTTTCACTGCCTTCACTGATACAGTTAATTCACCCTCTGATACGTTGGTGACGCCTGGTATTTCCGTCTTCCATTCGCCATTCCCCACCTGATAATAGATGGTATAGCCATCAGCGTTTGTAAGTTCTGCCTGTGCGTAATGCGTTTTTCCATCGTACGTCCAGCTTCCTCCGGCTGCTTCTAATGAAGCGCCTTCCATCGTCGCCGTCTTGATTTCAAAATTGCCTTTTTTCACATAGACAGTATAGTTGTCATTTTGTGTATAGTCTGCAGACAACACTTCTGGATACTTACCAACTTCTTCCGCCGTGTTTTCTCTGAAATATGTTACAGTTCCAATATCCCCTGCTTTTACCAATCCGGACACGGTTCCACTAAATGCCGGATCCTGCTTATCGAAGAACTTCTCTGCATCCGTGACCTGAATAGTCACATCTCTGGGCAGAATTTTAAGTGTTATATCGTCTGCCTCCAGTGTTTCATATCCATACCGGTCTGCTTTTACAGATACTGTTACAGTACCTTCTGCTACATTTGTCACACTTGGTGCTGCAGTAGTCCATTCACTGTTTCCGGTCTTATAATAGATTGTATACCCAGATGCATTCTCTAAACTGGCCTTTGCCGCATGTGCATCTCCGTCATAAGTCCATTCTCCGCCAACTGCTGTCAGTACAGCACCCTCGATCGATGCTTTTTTGATTTCGAAATCACCTTTATCTATGGTTACATCGTAATTGGTATTTGGAGTATAAGATGCAGTCAATACTTCCAAATATACACCTACATCTTCATCTTTATTGGTTCTGCTGTAAGTTATGCTTCCGATGTCTCCGGCCTTTACAAGCCCTTTTGGCGTTCCTGTAAAGTCGGGATCATTCTCTCCAAAATACTTAAATGCATCATCAACCTCAATCGTTACCGGAGCCGGAGTAATCGACAAATCGGCTGTGTTTGATACCAGCGTTTCATAGCCTTCACGTGTTCCTCTGGCAATTACAGTAATTGTTCCGTCGGTTACATTCGTGACTCCCGGTACTTCCTTCGACCAGGTCTGGCCTCCATCGGTACTGTATTCAATTTTATATCTCTTGAGGGCCGCCAGTGCAGAATCTATGACATTCAGCTTAACTTTGTGCTCTTTTCCGTCATATACCCAACTGCCGCCGGCTATCTTTAAGTCTGCTTCCGGATCCTTTGCCGGTTTTATCGTAAAGTCACCTTTATTTACAGTTACGTTATAATTGGTGTTTTCTGTGTACTCTGGAATCAGAACTTCCTTATAGGTTCCTACATTTTCGGTACTATTCGTTCTTTTATAAGTGACTTCACCGAGATCTGTTTTATTTACAAGCCCCTGTACCGTTCCTTCAAAAGCAGGATCCGTTTCACCAAAGGTCTTTTCAGCATTTTTTACAGTGATAGTCACCGGCTTCTTTGTGATCTGTAACTTGACATCATCAGTCACCAGATCCACATAGCCCTTTCGTGTCGCTTTTACAGATACGGTTACAGCGCCTTCCGACACATTGGTCACGCTTGGCGGATCGATTGTCCATTCACCGTCTTTTACTTTGTAGTATACGGTATAGCCATCCGCCTTATTAAGACTTGCCGCCGCATAATGTGCGTTTCCGTCATATGGCCAGCTGCCGCCCTTCGCTGTTAACGAAGCCCCCGGCATCGTAGCTACTTTAATTTCAAAATTGCCTCTGGTCTCCGATACTGTATAGTTCTTATTTTCAATATACTTAGCAGCAAGCACCTTTTCATAAACGCCTACGTCCTCAGCTTCATTCGTTCTCACATATGTTACATTGCCAAGATCCGTTTGGTTTACAAGACCTTCTACCTTACCGGTGAAAACCGGGTCATTGGAATTATAATACTTAAAACTGTTATCTACCTTAATTGTCACTGCTTTCGGTAAAATAGTCAAAGTTCCCGGCTCTGTTGTAATTGTATATTCTTTTGTTACATCTACACCTGAGCCATTTACAATTATCGCAGTGTCTGTGAAGGTGATCGGATAGCCGCCGTCTTTCACATCGCGGCCAGAACCGATGGTTTTAATATTTATAATTTTATGACCTGCTTTTAAGCCGCTCCATTCGTAACCTTCTGCTGATACAGACTGCGTTTCACCATTATAAACTTTTTCTACATCAGACGCCTTAATGGTCAGCGCCTGCTTTTTCTGCCACTGCGCATATACAGTGATGTTATCTGTAACGATGGTATTAGAAGTAAAGGAACTTCCTGTACCATCCGGCTGTGTATTCCAGCCGAGGAAATTGTGATCATCACGTTCCGCAGTTGCAATCTGACTGCCTAAAGAAGTATCTTTTGGTACTGTCACACTGTCTGCGCTTGGCGTACCTCCATTTCCGTTAAAGGTTACTGTGACATCTTTGATTTCCTGATATCCATAGTATAAATGAACTGCCTTTTTAGAAGGACTCAGTTCTACATTTGCAGGACTGCTGCTTCCATCATGGTCTGCACTCGCTGCCACATACTGATATTGAATGCCATTATATTCTATGGTTGACGGCGCCGGGACGGAATAGCTGCCAAACTTCTGAGGTGCATCTCTATAGAGCTGTGTTCCCAGCTGCTGACGGCGTTCGAAATCAATCACTTCACCGGTTCCATTGATTGTAACACCATTTTCATTAACCAGATAGTAGTTTAATGTAATGGTACCAACATCTCCAACTGCCAGATTGGGGCTTGGGATATCCTGAGTCTGTGACTGTTCATCAGGATCCGTATAATCGACTCTGGCTTCTTTGTTCGTATCCGGTGCGGTTCCGCCCGGCACGGTATCTTTTACTTTAATATAGATAGTAAGTGTTTCCTTATTGGCAGAAATATTGCCAAAATCCCATGTAACCGTTTTATTGTCTGAACTTTTACTTACAGTACCTGTGCTTGCTTCATACCACATGCCATTGTTGTAGTCCGCTGCAATCTCGAAGGCTTCTGTATTGATTACGTCGGTGATGGTTGCTTCGGTTCCGGCGATTTTAATGGAACTTGCTATTGCATCATAGATTCCTACCAGATCACCTGTGTTAACTATATTTTTTGCGTAAGTTGAGGCTGGATCGGAAGCTAAGGGGACAATAAACTTATCGAAATTTGTTGAGCCAATATTTAATCCAAGGGAATAAATAGTAACACCATCATTTTTTAATTCTGCCGCGTATTCCTGTCCATCGTAATAATAATACGTAAACCAGCTCCAATAACCATTTGGCTCTCCATCACTCATAAAAACTATATATGCTGGTCTGGAGCTATCCCTACGATTATTAATTACGCTCTGAGCAGTTTGCAATGCCTTATCATAGTCCGTTCCACCTAAATCTTTCATTTGGGAATCCAAAACGTATGATTTAAAATAATCTTTTGCTGAATAAGTTTTGTTTTTTATAGTAATTTTATCATCAACCTTTAAAAAAGTCTCCGATTCACTATTTGTTCCAGGATAAGCCTTTGCCGAGCTATCAAAATCAACAATAGCAATTCTATCGTCAGACACAACCCCGTCTTTATTCTGATATAAATTATCTATGAACCCTTTTGCAGCAGTCTTAGCTGTTGACCATTTTTCCCCCTCCATACTGCCGGAGCTGTCAATAACTAAAACAACATCACTGCCCCGTCTTATCGGGTTTCCATATATTGTAAAATCAATCTTGCCGATCCCGTTAGCTTCATCTACCCACTCTGCTGTTTTCGTTGGAAATACCTTACCAGGTGTAGTATTGTCATCTGCTTTTACTGATCGAAAATAGCTTTTGGGGATAGCGCCAGTAATCGTCACCTCATCTTCTGATTTTTCTTCAGCTATTGCGTTATAATATAAATCTACTCTATTCTCAGTCTGGCTGCTTATAACAATACTATCCTGACTGCTACCCGCATAGGTAAGAAAATCTTTATTCCAGGCATAATCCGCCGGATTAATCACATCCCCTTCCTTCAGCCCTCTAACCACTTCATCTTCTGATATATCTTTATCATTATAAAACGCATTGTGATGAATCGTAAGAGTTAATCCTTCCGTTACTTCAACAGATACCCCCATTTTATTAAGAGTCGTTACATATGCTTTCGCATAGCTCTCTTCATTGAGCAATACATGACCATAGGTCTTGCCTTCGATCTTCTCTGAAGGTTTATTCTCTCCAGAATCGGCGTGATCACCTTTCTCTGCATTGCTTCCTGTACTTACTGCTGCAGGGCTTTCTGAAGACTTATTTCCTTCTGCATCCAGCTTCGGACTATCCGCTTTCGGTATCTCTTCATCTACAATTGATACATCTGATTCTCCTGGAGCTGCTTCCATTGCAGTTGTTAAAGTGAAGGTTTTATTCCTTATAATCGATGCAGTTTCATTGGCTGTATCCGGTGCTACTGTCTCTGCTTCCGGTGCTACCGCCTCAGTTTCCGGTTCCTGTGCAGGTGCTTCTGTTTCCTGCACTGGTGCTTCTGTTTCTGGTTCCTGCACTTCCGGGGCCTGTGTTACAGCCTCAGTTTCCGGAGCCTGAGTCTCTGGTTCCTGTACCGGAGCCTGCGTTGGCTTTTCTATTTCTGCCTGTGTGGGCGCTTCTGTCTCCGGCTCTTTTGCAGGAGCTGTTGTTTCCGGTTCCTGCACTGGTGCTTCTGTCTCAGGTTCCTGTATCGATTCTTCTGTTTCCGGAACTTGTGTCGGCGCCTCTGTTTCTGGCTCCTTCGTCTCTTCTACACTTCCGTTTTCCTCTTCGGGAGCAGTGGCTTCCTCCTGATTCTGGGCTGGCTTATCTCCCTCCAATGCATTTCCATTCTCATCAAGTGCCGGCTTTTCGGTTTCTGCAAAAGAAGAATTCCCTTTAACCGTAACCTTATCCGTTACATAGTCATCGATTCTGGAACGAAATGCAATTTTGGATTCAGAATCATTGATGTAAAGGAAAATAATTTCTTCCTCTCCAGTGATCTGATACCCCTCTGTTTCACCTTTTACCCGAATAAACATCCGAAGATTCGCTCCGTCTGCATTTTCCTCTTCATCCAGGTCATAAGAAGGGGCGATTTCATATACAGTGCCATTTGTAAATAGCTTCTGATACTCTTTAGCTGTACTTCCTGTCTCCTCGATTCCGAGATCCTCGTAAGTAAAGGTGCTGCCGCTGTCAATAGCAGCCTGAGCGGATTCTACGATATCTTCTCCGCTCATGACAAAGGTAGCCTTTTCTGTCTCTAATGCATTTGTTACATCTGCCAATGATACCGTATTAACCGATGTCATGGTCAGAACAAATGCCAGGAACGCGGCAAGCCCTCGTCTGAACTTTTTTCTAAGTCCTTTCATACTTTTTCTCCTTCCTTAGCCCTCCATCAGGACTTTCTTTCTATTATTAGTTGTAATAGATCTATCTTCGCACTCACTCCTTTTCTTACCGCTTTCCAATGCAGAAGCCATCAATATAACCATTTCCAAAAAGCTTCTGAAAGCCTGCCTTTTACCGGTTTCACGCCAGTAAATGATTCCCTGCCAGGTTGAGTGTTCCCTGAACAGGATTTTTATCAGGAATGTTGCTTCCTTCCCACCTAAACGATAGGAATCCCATGTTTCCTCTGAGATGATTTTTCCGGAATCATGATCTCCCTCCCCTGCCTCAAACAGACGTACCATTGCATCTGCCAGGCCAATCGTTCCCTTAAACTTCTCCAAACGATTAATAACTGCGTTCTGTACCCTTCCTATTAGCAGACCCTTTTCAGAGGAATTAACAGCTATCTGGCAGACTCTGGTAATCTTAATGTCTTTCTCCATTTCCGATTGACCAGTAAATATTCTGTCAATCAACTGAAGCATCTGGAGCAGACTCTCAAAGCTTTCAGTCTGCTCACCTTCCAGCCAGGTAATATCTCCCTGCCAGCTGGCGTTGTATCGAAACTTCACGTATACCTGGAACGTTGCCAGTCTGCCATTCTGGTAGCGGTTACATTCCCGGATTGCCGGTTCGGGATATTCAACATTTGAAAATTGTCTCAATTCCATCGCCTGCTTTGGACACGCCATACTGTCAAAGATGCGATTCATATGTATCACCATTTCGAGGAAATTATCAAAACGGATTCCCGGAGTTTTTCCCGCATGATAGATAACCCCCTTCATACATCGGTCCTGATATTTATCTACGGAAATAGTAAAATAACGATATGAATTATGGATCATACTCATTTTTGCTATTGACAAATTGTCCACCTTCCTATAATTTATTTTATGGGTTTTAATCCGCACCGTCTGATATACAGGAAAGCTAAAAAAAGAAAATAAATTATGGAAAATTCTTGAAATGTAACCAGTTTGTGACCACACTACAGTATAATGCTCTTATAATTAATATTTTTGTAAGACATCACGATATTTTGACTATAAAAATTCAATTCAACCATACAATAAAATAAATTATACGCACCATTAAATCAATATTTTTATTATTATTTATCTTATATTCAGTTATCTTTCTATTTTCATACCTTAATATCATATTTTCCCATTACATTCTCCTATAAATCCGCAGCTACAATTTGCATATTTTTCCCCATTCAAAATTCATTCTTCCATTTTTGAATGAAAAATCTGATCATTTCAAAATAACAGCCTTTCTTCTATATTAAATAAATCCTATTAAATAAATCCTCTGATAACCAATCTGACGACCACATATATACTCCTTCACACCATCAAGGCTCGGCGAGCCATGCAGACCCGGGTATTGAAACACCGGCATCCTCCGTCACCATGACCCGTACTTTTTGATAACTGTTTTTAACCGGCACCATTGACGTAAGAACCGCAAAATCGGTATACTGTACTGTAGTTAATCCCATGTGACTGCAAAAACAGAAAAATGGATATCATAAAATAAAATAAAATAAAAGCAAGTAAAATCAAGCAGCGGCCGCCCGATGTCTTTATAATGAATATAGGGAGGTACAAATGAGGTGAACAAGAGAATGTACGAATGGCAGAAACAAATTCAAGTAATTGTTGATGAAATTGACAAATGTATTAAAAGCTATAACGATGAAGCCCTCACACTGCGCTTTCTTTCCCGGAAACTGGGTTATTCTGAATTTTATACCACCAGGAAATTCAGGGAGATTTCAGGTATGCAGTTTAGGGACTATCTGCGGCAAAGGAAATTAGCCTTTGCATTAAAGGAGGTTCGGGATTATGATAAAAGCCTGCTGGATATCGCATTTGATTATGGCTTCTCATCACATGAAGCATTTACCAGAGCGTTCAAGGGAGCATACGGTGTAACACCCAGTGAATACCGGAAAAATCCGACCCCCGTGGCTCTCCGCACAAAGATAACCCCTTTTGACCGCTACTTTTTAGGATTGGGAGAAATTGGTATGATTCAATCATCCGATGATATTAAAATTTACTCTGTAACCATACCTGCACACAAATTTTTACACATTAGAAACAACGAGAGTAATGGATATTGGGATTTTTGGCGTAAACAAAATCTGATACCGGGACAGGACTACGAGACAATCTGCGGTTTGCTCGACAGCATCAAGGGAAAATTAGACGACGAAGGCGGAAGCGAAGCCAACTGCGCAGGCGGGCAGATTATGGCATATATGAACGACCCCAACGGCAGACTTTGCGATTGGGGGATTTTGCGTACAGAGTGCTGGGGCGTACGGCTGCCCAGTGACTATCATGGAAACGTACCGCCGCAGATGGTTATGGCTGATATTCCCGAAGCCGAATATATTGTCTTTGAACATGGGCCATTCGATTATGAACAGGAAAATTGCAGTGTAGAAGAAAAGATTGAAATGGCAATGGCTGATTTTGACTACACAAAATCAGGTTACTGCCTCGATACTTCCCCCGGCAAAATCATGTACTTTTATTATGATCCCGAACAATATTTTAAGTATATCAGGCCGGTTCTAAGGGAATCAGCTTTCCAAAAAGGGCAGTGACAGACATTACGGAATGATTGCCGACGAATACTATCTTATGGTATCTGAGTACAGTGGTCCTGGTTCCGATGCTGAGTTAGTCGCATTTATGCGTTGGAGACAGTCTTAAATCAGTTATAAGCAGCAGAGAGGAACGTGTCATATGAACAGATATATTGCCTTGTTAAGGGGAATCAACAGAAGCGGAAAAAATAAAATATCCATGTCTGAACTAAAGAAGGGCTTTGCAGAGCTTGGTTTTACAGAGATTACTACATATCTGAACAGCGGCAATGTAATCTTTTCAAGCACCGTCCAGGATATCAAGATTCTTACAAATAAAATACAGTTCATGATAACAGACATTTTTGATATGGCCGTTCCGGTTTTTATTATTTTACAGGATGAACTGAAGGAGCTGTTGAATCACGCTCCTGACTGGTGGGGAACCGATCATAAAGAACGATATGATAATCTTATATTTCTCATGCCTCCTCTTTCTTATGAGGCGTTTTATGATGAAATCGGCGATCCTGAAACCGGGTACGAGAACGTGTATCACTATAACAATGTTATTTTCTGGTCCTTTAGCAGGAACGATTATCAAAAAACGAATTGGTGGTCTAAGACTGCCAGCTCAGGCGTTAGCGGCAAAATTACAATACGAACCGCAAATACGGTAAGAAAAATTGTGGAGCTGTGACCTGGACAGACAGACCCAGAATGAAATGCCGTGATGGGATCTGTGAAACTCTTCCGGTATGGAAACTGCCGGTATCCCCCGTAATTACGGGTTATACCGGCAGATAAAAACTTGGGAACAATCATCACATATCACGTCTGCTTACTCATCAATACTGTAGTTCGGAGCCTCTTTCGTAATATGAATATCATGAGGATGGCTTTCCTTTAAAGAAGCCGCCGTGATCTTTACGAATTTTGCAGTTTCCTGAAGCGTCTTAATATCGGAAGCTCCACAGTAACCCATACCTGCTCTGAGTCCGCCCAGCATCTGGAATACGGTATCCTCTACAAGTCCTTTGTACGCAACACGTCCTTCTACGCCTTCCGGAACCAGTTTTTTAGCATCCGACTGGAAGTAGCGGTCCTTGCTTCCGTTCTCCATCGCCGCAATCGATCCCATGCCGCGATATACCTTATACTTTCTTCCCTGATACAGTTCGAAGGTTCCCGGGCTCTCATCGCAGCCCGCAAACATGCTTCCCATCATACAGACATTGCCGCCTGCTGCGATGGCCTTCGTTAAATCGCCTGAATACTTGATCCCTCCGTCTGCAATAACCGGAATGCCATATTCTTTCGCCACAGCGTAGCAGTCCATAACCGCAGTGATCTGCGGTACACCAATACCGGCGACCACACGGGTCGTACAGATAGATCCCGGTCCGATTCCAACCTTAATTGCATCTGCACCGGCTTCAATCAGGGCTTTTGCTGCATCTCCGGTCGCTATATTTCCGGCAATGACAGGAAGATCCGGATATGCTTCCTTAATCATACGCACACAATTTAATACATTGGCAGAATGGCCATGGGCAGAGTCCAGAACAATGACGTCAACCTTGGAGGCCACCAGCGCAGCCACACGCTCCAGGACATTGGCCGTAATTCCAATGGCAGCGCCGCACAGAAGTCTTCCCTGGCTGTCTTTTGCAGATAACGGATACTTAATCTGCTTCTCAATATCCTTAATCGTAATAAGTCCCTTTAAGTTAAAATCATCATCGACGATCGGAAGCTTCTCCACCCTTGCCTTGGCAAGAATCTTCTTCGCCTCTGTCATGGTGATGCCTTCCCTGGCAGTGACCAGATTTCTGGAAGTCATACACTCCTTAATCTTGCGTGAAAAATCTTCTTCGAATTTTAAATCCCGGTTTGTTATGATACCGACCAGCTTTCTGCCTTCTGTAATCGGAACGCCGGAAATGCGGAATTTGGCCATCAGCTCGTCCGCATCCTTTAATGTATGTTCTGGAGAAAGATAAAATGGATCTGTTATGACGCCATTCTCCGACCGTTTTACCTTATCCACCTCTTCCGCCTGTGCCTCGATCGACATATTCTTGTGGATGATACCGATACCTCCCTGTCTTGCCATGGCAATGGCCATGCGGTGCTCGGTTACCGTATCCATACCTGCACTCATCAGGGGAATATTCAGCTTGATGGTTTTCGTTAAGTTGGTCGTTAAATCAACCTGATTCGGGATTACTTCTGAATATGCCGGAACCAAAAGTACGTCGTCAAAAGTAATGCCGTCGCCAATAATTGTACCCATTAAATTTTCCTCTCTTTCTCGTCGTTTTTATTAATACAGCTAATAATTTTAGCTTGTTAGTTACATAGTTTAACAAATTTTGCACCACTTGTCAACGGACAATTTTCATCTGTTTTCCGTGTGTGAAAGACATTATTTCCGGCGTATTTCATATAAAAAAAGGGCAGACACACGCGGCCAAAACGGTCACGTGTATCTGTCCTTTTCCACTTTTCCTTACCATGCTTATCTTTAAACTCTTTTAAATTTTTTTTCAGATAAATCCCTAAATCCGATCCACTACCTTGCGCGGAGCCGTCATCTTCATGCAGTGAAGAAGCTTATCATTCGGTTCGAAAATAATCTTCGTAGAATTACTGCCGGACTGGCTGATTAAGGTAAACGTCTTCGCATCCGGCATATGGGAAGAAAAATCCAAAACCTTCATATTATTCGTCTCATGGTCTTTCGCCTCAGTGGAACCGGTGGGCGCAACGATCTGAATTTCATCCATGGAACCTTCCCAGGCTTTCTTTCTCTTGGTCTTTCCGTAAATCCGGTCAATGGTCAGCTGATTGGTCACATAGAGGTACTCAAATTCAACTTCACTGTTGCGGAAGACAAAATAGGCTGCCGCCGCTGCCGCAAACAGAACAAGAATACCAAATATTCCGAGCAGCGGTGATACGGCGATAAAAAACGCCACCACACATACCAGAACCATCAATACCTTGACAAGCATCATATAAGCCGGTGCTTTCCGTTTTACGAGCCATTCTGCATACATTTCATTCATAGACTGTTGTCCTTTCTTCTGTGAAGGGAGATGATGGAATAAAGAGCCTGACGCAGAGGGGACCCCCAATTTCTGTGATAGCAAAAAGAGGATCTGCAATGCAAGCACTGCAAACCCTCTTTTCATTACGCATGCGTCGCTTTTGCTTCCGTTATTACATCATATCCATTCCGCCTGGAGCCGGAGCTGCAGGTGTTTTTTCTTTTATATTAGCAACAACAGATTCAGTTGTCAATAAGGTAGATGCAACACTGTTCGCATTCTGTAATGCACTTCTTGTAACTTTGGTCGGATCCAGGATACCGGCTTCGATCATGTCTACGTATTCTTCCTTATAAGCGTCAAAGCCTGTGCCTACCGCTGCTTCTTTTACCTTGCTGATAATAACGGCGCCTTCCAGACCTGCGTTTGCCACGATATGGTATAACGGAGCTTCCAGAGCCTTTAAGATAATCTTAGCGCCTGTCTTTTCTTCGCCTTCCAGACCGTCAATGACTTTCTGAACGTCCTTCATAGCATGGATATAAGCGGAACCGCCGCCGGCGATAACGCCCTCTTCAACGGCTGCTCTTGCTGCGGATAAAGCATCTTCCATACGAAGCTTTGCTTCCTTCATCTCGGTCTCTGTTGCCGCACCTACGCGGATAACAGCAACACCGCCGGATAACTTCGCAAGTCTTTCCTGTAATTTTTCTTTATCAAAATCAGATGTGGTCTCTTCAATCTGAGCCTTGATCTGGCCGATTCTGGCTTCGATCTCGTCTTTGCTGCCTTCACCGTCCACGATGATGGTATTTTCCTTCTGAACCTTAACGGATTTTGCACGTCCAAGCATATCCATGGTGGTGCTCTTTAACTCATAGCCTAATTCTTCGGAAATTACCTTGCCGCCTGTTAAGATGGCGATATCCTGAAGCATCTCTTTTCTTCTGTCGCCGTAGCCAGGTGCCTTAACAGCAACTACATTGAAGGTACCTCTTAACTTGTTGACGATTAAAGTGGTCAGAGCCTCGCCTTCGATGTCTTCTGCAATGATTAAGAGTCTTGCGCCAGACTGTACAACCTGCTCTAATAATGGAAGGATCTCCTGAATGTTGGAAATCTTCTTATCTGTAATAAGGATATACGGATCGTCTAAGTTTGCTTCCATCTTCTCCATATCGGTGCACATGTAAGCGGAAACGTATCCTCTGTCAAACTGCATACCTTCTACCAAATCTAACTCGGTCTTCATGGTCTTGGATTCTTCAATGGTGATAACGCCGTTGTTGGAAACCTTCTCCATGGCATCGGCTACCATCTCGCCGACTGCATCGTCTGCTGCGGAAATTGCAGCTACTCTTGCGATGGAAGCTTTGCCCTTGATCGGCTCGCTCATCTTTGCGATCGCTTCTACAGCTGCCTCAGTAGCTTTTCTCATACCCTTTCTTAAAACGATCGGGTTAGCGCCTGCAGCCACGTTCTTCATACCTTCATTGATCATCGCCTGAGCCAGAACGGTCGCTGTGGTGGTACCGTCACCAGCTACGTCATTGGTCTTTGTTGCAACTTCCTTAACCAGCTGGGCACCCATGTTCTCATATGGATCTTCCAGCTCGATCTCTTTTGCAATGGTTACACCATCGTTGGTGATAAGCGGAGCGCCGAAAGATTTGTCAAGAACAACGTTTCTTCCTTTCGGGCCCAGGGTTACACGAACTGTGTCTGCTAACTGATTTACGCCGGCTTCCAGTGCTTTTCTGGCGTCTACACCATATTTAATCTGCTTTGCCATGATTTCATTCCTCCAGTTTCTTTCTATCTATCGTTTTTGTTATGATTTCGGTATTGCCTGTTGATATTGTCTCAAGGTCTCAGGGATTCGGTTTATTCGATCACTGCCAGGATATCGTTCTGCTTTACAATAACCAGCTTATCTTTTTCGCTTTCACCTTCCACTTCGGTTCCTGAATACTTGGAAAAGATTACTTTATCGCCGACCTTTACCTGCATGGTCACTTCTTTGCCATCAACCAGGCCGCCCGGTCCTACTGCGATTACTTCCGCCTGCTGCGGTTTCTCTTTTGCCTGACCCGGTAAAACGATTCCGGATTTTGTCGTTTCCTCTGCAACCAATGGTTTTAATACTACCCTGTCAAATAATGGTACTAATTTCATTGCAATTCCTCCTCATACTGTTTCTATTGATTCTTTCTTTTTGTTTCGCAAATGGAAACTTCTTTTAACCACATACTAAGTTATATCACTCATTATTAGCACTGTCAATAGTTGAGTGCTAATTTTATATATTTTTTACAATTTCATTCCATAACTGAGAGCATTTTCCCATTCCTACATAGTTTATAGAAATTTTCTTATTATATACCTTTATTTTTTTCTTTATAAGTATTACAATAAGAATCAAATGAAAGGAGTGTTTCACATGGCAAAAAAGGGTAATGGTTTTGGGAAATTAGTGGCTTTTGCCACCATCGCGGGTGCCGTTGCGGCCGGTATCTCTTATTTTACGAAATATAAATCTTTCCATAAAGAGCTGGAAGAAGATTTTCATGATTTTGAAGATGACGGGAATGACGACATTTCCAAGATTGACAGCACAATGAACAGGAACTACGTATCCCTTCACGCTGACAAAGATGAATTTAAGGTTGCGGCCGCCGATATGGCTGACGCCGCCAAGGATGCAGCCTCTGCCGCGAAGAACCTCGTGAAAGACGCAGCTAACATTGTGAACAGTACGGCCAGGGAAGCCGCTTCCGCAGTTGCCGATACAGCCAAGGATATGCTTGATACAGCCATGGACCGTTCAGAGGATGACGAGGAAGAAGATATCACCGAAGACGGCGGGCTCGATTACGCAGCCGGCGCTGCAGACAGTTTCAAAGAGGAACCGGAGCAGGCCGCAGATAAAGAAGACTCAGATGAAGTTGAAGAAATATACGAAGGAACCGGTGATGCATTAAAGAAGTTTGCCGCAGAGGAATCCACGACGATTGTGGAGGATACGGTTGACGAACCATAACCAGCCGGTAATTTAAGAAAGAGTTCCGGAGAATGAACGGTGCTTCCTGTCAGCGAAACAGGAAGCCACTCATTCCCTGGAACTCTTTTTTCTGTTATTGTCTCACAAAAATCGGGGAAACCCAGGCTGTATCTCCATTTCTCAGATGTACCCGGAGCCGGTAACAGCTTCCCGCCTCCAGTGCAACCGTCTTTTCGCAGCTCATGGTATACGCCTCTTCCGGCACCGCCTGGCGGATTCTGGTTTTATAGGCGTTATGCCAGTAAAAATCATCACGGTAGTGCTCTACATTTCCAAAGACTTCTGCCGCCAGCTCCATACTCTCCCGGTACTGGGCAAGAATTCTCGAGGATTTCATCAATTCTCCAATCTTCAGGCGGTATACGTAGCTGTCCACCTTCAGCACAATCTCGTCCTCTGTATTTCCCTCAACCTCAAACACAAAGCCTTCCTTCACGACTGTACTCGGCCCCATCCAGTGGCCCGTAGTCGTGCTCATATAAGTAGTCATATGGAATTCACAGGATTTTTCCGTCACGTTTAACAGCTCCTGTCCGAAGCTGTTAAAGCATTTCTGTACCGAACAGAGACGGCCGGGCACCTCCAGAGACCCATCCCATGTCTTGACAAGCCGGTCTTTATAAAACTTTGGATTTGGCCCCCACCCGAACTCCACTGCAAATTTCACCTTTACAACACCGGTATATTCCGCCTTTTCCCAGGTTCCCGCATGAACCGCCATGGTATCGAGAACGTTATCCTTCAATATCTCTACCCGGTCAATGGCATCTGCCGCACGAACAGTAAATGCAAGTGTGCCCTCTCCCGGCTTCACCACAGCACCCATGGGACTACCGTTGATCGTAAAATCAATATCCATGCGGCTTCTGCTGACACCATATACCCGGCGGTTTTTCAGTCCCTCCCAGATCGCTTCTTTGGTTCTGTCTGCTGCCAGCACGCACATGGTTCCATGGTCATGAACAGCCGGTACATTGTGGTTGTCTCCTGAGGCAATCGCGCCGACCAGATACCCTTTCTCCAGTCCCCTCTCGTAACACGTCTCTCCGGTTCGCGGGCCCATATGGAGATGGCGCTCCATATCAAAGGGGCCGGTATCATTCTCACTGCACCCATGGCTGGAGTAGATCTCCGCAAATGGAGAGAACTCCTCCCGGTGAGTCTCCCAGTTTTTTCCTCTGCTGCCCAGCTGGTAGGCCACATGATGGGGAATGGCAATCGCCTCCGTATCCTTATATGCCTGATAAAGCTCCTCATATCTCATGGGATGGTGCATTGCCTGCTCATTATCCAAAAAGAACACATTATGGTCCCCATCCTTTCCGGAGCCCTGCCACTCATAGCCCATAAACATGGGATAACCGGCTGCATTTTCCCGTTTTACTGCCTCGCGCAGCTGCTCCCAGTCTTCTTCAATTAATTTTCCGTCATATAGATCCTCCAGACCAGCTCCCGTTTTGGTAGCCTTCATATAGAAGGGATAGTAAGCGACCGGCCAGAAATCAACGGTATTTTTGGCGTGCTCGATCCACTGGTCCAGTTCTCCCATCTGATTGTGATGAATATTGCTGTGTAAATCCGTCCATAATTTTTTATAATGCATAGAGTTCTTTTCCTTACCTCTCCGTATTTTCTCCATATTTTTCGAAAAATTCCGCTTCCATTTTTCGCTGCTTTTTATCATTCTTCTTTAAAAGCCAGATAAGAACAAAGGTCAGAATGATGAATGCCAGGCAGATCGGACGTTTAAAGAATATGGTCCAGGAGCCGCCTGAAAGGACAAGGGAATTTCTTAAATTGGCCTCTGCGATAGGGCCAAGGACGATCCCCAGAATGATCGGTACGGGAGGCAGTTCTACCTTCTGCATAAAATAAGCGATCCCGCCGAATATCAGCATAACCCGCACGTCAAAAGAGGAATTCGCCAGGGAGAACGCTCCTGTACAGCAGATAACAACCAGAAGGGCCGTCAGAAGCTCCTGGGGAATATGTGTGATTTTAACGAAAACCGGAAGCAGATACTTCCCCTGTAAAAACATCACAATCTGTGAAATCACACAGCCAATTAAAATTGCATAGACGACAGGCCCGGAAGAAGAAAACAGCTTAGGCCCAACCACCAGTCCATGCATGGTGAATGCACCCAGCAGTGTGGCGGCCACCGCATCGCCCGGGATTCCCAGTGTAAGCAGAGGAATCAGCGTAGCCGCCGTCGCCCCATTGTTGGCAGACTCCGGAGCGGCGATTCCCTTTAACTCTCCTTCCCCAAACTTCTCGCCCGGTTTTGCGCAGCGTTTGGCTTCATTATAAGCAATATAGGAAGCGATTGCCCCGCCGGTACCCGGTATGGCTCCGATGAACGCCCCGATCGCGGATGACTTCAGCATCGTTGGGATCGTACTCTTTATCTCTTTGAAGGTCAGTCGATCCGAGGGATCCGCCTTTTTCAGCTCCGTACCGGAATCCTCTTCCTCCGTGCCGTTTACGCGGCTGATCATCTGGGCGATTGCGTATACCCCCAGTAAAACTGCCAGCATCTTGATTCCGTTATACATCTGCAGGCTGCCGAAGGTAAAACGTGTGACTCCGCTGACAGCATCGATCCCTACCGTGGCAATCAGAACGCCAAACGCTCCGCTGATTACTCCCTTTAAAATACTGCTTCCGCTGACAGAGGCTATCACGGACAGCCCGAATACCGCCAGTGCAAAATACTCCGGCGCCCCAAAATAAATAGCGATTTTACTGATCTGCGGTGCAAAAAACAGAAGACACAGAGCACTCACCAGGCCGCCAAAGGTTGAAGCTGCCAGCGCCATGTCCAGAGCCTTTCTCGTTTTCCCTTTTTTGGACAGGGGATAGCCATCCAGCAAAGTGGCCGCTGCTGCATTCGTGCCCGGCGTATTAATAAGGATGGCCGTTATGGAGCCTCCAAAATTCGAGCCAAAGAAGATGGCGGTCAGCATCAGCAAAGCCGGTATACTGCCCAGTTTAAAAGTGAACGGAATCAGAACCGTAATGGCCAGATTGCCATTCAGCCCTGGTATCGATCCGAAGATGATTCCGATAAAAATCCCCAGGTTTACAAACACAAAATTCTCCAGAGTGAACAGCTGGGGCAGTGCCTGAACTATAATTTCCTTCATTTGCGGCCTCCTACTTCAATCTCACGTGAAGTACCTGCGTAAACAGCAGATACAAAACGATAACCGTGATCATTACAATTACATAATACAGCTTTCTTTTGCTCTTTGTAAAAAGCAGAGTCACGGTTCCAAGAAAAATGGAAGCCACAATAAAGCTGTAATCAAACAGTATTACATAGATGGCGAACACCGCCATGTAGAGGAGCGCCTTTCCTTCTTTCGCCAGATCCAGTTCCCGGACCGTGTCCTTCTTTAGAATCAGGCTCTGAAAGACCAGTGCCGCTCCGCACACGATAAACAGCATGGCCGCTCCGCCTGGAACAGCCCTGGAGGTCAGACCGCGTCCTGACGAATATTCTGTACCAATCTGAGCCGGAATCAGCCAGAGAACTGCCAGGCCAAAGATTAAGCTTATGATTCCGGCACACAGATTTGTCCTGTACTTCACTTTCATATCGGTTTCTCCCCACAGGTTTAGTGATAATACTTTTCATAGATTTCCCGGCACATGTTTGCGGATTCCTCAACAATGGCACGTACACTCGCTCCGTCAGCGATATCCGGCACGTATTTCGCACTTTCAGCCAGTTTTTTACATTCCTCCGTCTCAGTATAGGCCAGAATCATATCGTGAATCTGATCCAGAGCAGCCTGATCCGCTCCCTTTTTTGCAATCAGGAAATTACAGGACTTAAACTGAATATCATAGCCCAGATCCACGACTGACGGAACGGTAAAGCCTTCGAATCCATCATAGGCTTCTGCGGAAAATACGGCAATGGGAACCGCTGTTCCCTCTTCGATAAACTGCTGACAGGCGCTGGCATTGCCAATGGCACAGATTACGTCACCGGAGGTCAGAGCCAGCATGTCCTTATTCGTTCCATCCGAGGTCACGGCTTCCGCGTTTAAACCGGCTTCTCCGAACAGTGCGGTTCCCAGCATATGAGTGGTTCCACCTGGCGTATTGGATCCGAACAGAATACGTTCCTTCTCTCCATAAGCCTTCAGTTCTTCCCAGTTATGGATACCGCTCTTCTCCGGGTTTACGCAGAGTACAAAATCCTCAGATACCATACCTGACACGATGGTGAAATCGTCCAGACTGACTTTAATATCCTGGTTGAACAGAGGCGCCAGTGTAAACAGCGCAATTCCTGATGTCATCAGTTCGCAGGGGTCCGCGTCTTTTGCCAAAAGATCATTGGCCGCGATAGCTCCGGATGCTCCGGTCAGATTATTAATCATAACCGTAGTCCCTGTGCTTTGCTGGATCCCCTGTCCCAGAATTCTCGTGATCGTATCCATCGTCCCGCCTGCTGCATTGGGCACACGGATTGTGATGTCATGATCCGGTTTCCAGCTGCCTGCCTGTGCGGCAGTGCTGTCACCGGCCGTATTTCCCTCATTTCCATTCTCTTTCGTGCTCTCCTGGCTGACCGCCTCCTTCTGCATCTCCGGCTGCTTCACCGTTCCGCTCTGGCTGCTGCATCCCACAACCGCCGCCATAGCTCCTGCAAGTACCAATGCCATCAATTTTCTTCTTTTCATTTGCTGCCTCTCCTTCTCATATAATTTCATAATGAAATTAATTAGTTAAATTTTTAAGACACACCCCGTTGTCTTTTTATCATTATATCACATCTCTATATTTTTTCAATATGAAATTATATATTTTTTATGAGGTTTAGACAATAATCTCGAGAGCCTGTTCCACAGACAGCCTGGCAATGCTTTCTTCAATACGGACATTTTTCTTTTCCCTCACCAGCCAGCAGTTATCCGCAATCTCCTCCGTAAATGCCAGTTCTTTTGTTCTCTGCTTTAAATACTCCACAATCCCATCGACGCATTCAAACAGATCCCCATATAAGACAAGAGTTCCCGGATTCACAACCAGAAAAATCTGGTTAATGCCAATCGCCAGCTTGTCAATGGCATCCGTCAGGACTGCTGCAGCGGCCGTCTCCCCGGCATTTGCCAGTCTGCATATCTCCGGCAGTTCCAGTCTTTTCCCACTGGCCTCGAAATACGCTTCTTCCATCGCCGGCTTAGACACATACGATTCCAAATGCCCCCGTTTTCCGCAGGCACACAGTCTTCCCCCGCTCTCCACAAGAATATGGGCGAATTTCCCTGCCATGCTGTTCTCCCCGTCGATCACCTGGCCATTACAGATAATGCTGCCTCCGACTCCGTCAGAAATGTAGAGATACACCAGGTTCCGGTTCGTGCCGCTTAAGTCCAGATACTGTCCCTTTAAATCGGCAATCACATTATTTTCCACGAGAATCTGGCAGTCATACCGTTCTTTCATGTATTCCTTAACCAGAATCTCTTCTCCGGAATCGGGTGTATAGATCACGCTTCCTTTGCCTTCATTTACCGTTCCGCGGGAAGCAATACCAATGGCAAAAAGGTGTCTTTTCTCAACGCCTGCTGTTTTCAAACAGTCTTCGACCGCAGATTCCATCAGACTTAGCAGCTGATCTCCCCTCTTTCTCCCCTGAAGCCTGATCTCTCCGGAATGGACTGGTTCTCCCCCCAGGTTCTTTATACAGTAATACAGTCTCGACCTGCTTAAATTCATTCCAATGCTGTAATAGGCATTCTTTTTTACACAAAGCATAACTGGTCTGCGCCCCATATGGGTCTGTTCTGTCCCTTCCTCACATATCAGCCCTTCCCGCAGCAGTTCCTCTACAACCCGCGTAACAGACGGTGCAGAAAGGCCCAGACGCTTCTCCAGCTGTTTTCTGGAAATGCCTTCATTATTTAATATTTCACGAAATACACGAACCCTGTTTCTGGATTTCATCTGAGATTTTCCGGAATTTTCGATGCGAAGCATATGACAAGCCTCCTTTACTGTCTACTATCATACCTGATATTCCTGTTTCCGGCAAGCAAAAAGGATGGTATAGTATCCGTATCCGGTATTTTGCTGCAGCGCAAATCTGCTTCGGAAGGCCAAAGTCTCCGGCCGATGTACGGGGTAAATGAATTCTGCTGAAAGGGAGAAATTTTATGTTGACTACAATTAGAAATTCAGAATTAACTGCGGTGATTGACAGTGCAGGGGCACAGCTGATCTCTTTAAAAGACCGCAGCAGAAAAGAATACATCTGGCAGCGCGATCCGCGCTTCTGGAGCCGATGCTCTCCGCTCCTCTTTCCCGTGGTAGGCGACTGCAGGAATAACCGACTCCTGATCGACGGAAGCAGCTACAGACTTCCAAAGCACGGCTTCTGCAAGGACATGGAGTTTCAAAGGCTGGAACAGTCGGAGGAACGTGCATCGTTTTTACTCCAGGACAACGCACTCACAAAGGCCATGTATCCCTGGTCCTTCCGGCTGTCACTGACCTATGAACTGAATGCCGGAAGCCTTTTTTTGAAATACCGGGTTGCCAACATAGACTCCTCTGCCCTGTACTACTGCATCGGAGCCCATCCTGGCTTTCGCTGTCCCATGGAGGAAGACGCTGGCTTCGAGGATTACTGTCTTATATTTGAGAAAGAAGAAGACGTTTATGCCATGCCGTTTGACCGTTTCCAGGGAGAATACCTCTCCAACGGCCGCGGATATGAACTCCGCGGCCGTACCATTCCTCTGTCTAGGGCACTCTTCCGGGACAACGCTCTCTATTTTCCTAAAATCGCCTCCCGCAGAGTCGCCCTCATTCACCGGGCTGACGGATGCGGAGTCGAGGTTTCCTATCCGGACTTTGAAACCATCGCCTTTTGGACCACGTATCCGGACCAGGCGCCATTTCTCTGTATCGAGCCCTGGAACGGCTCCGGGGCCCGCACCGGAGAAGGAGATGAGCTGATTCACAAAAATCATGTACGCAGACTGGAACCGGGCGCCTCCCATGACCTCTCCATGGCAATCAGGCCGCTTACTTTTCGTACAGAAACTCCTCCGGAAGTGTAACCTTAAAATCTTTCGCCAGATCCTTAAAATTCTGCGGTGTAATGGTCTGCAGCTTATCCGGGCGGATCGACAGAACCTTTACCAGGATTTCCGCAGATTTCTCCACGGTATGCATCAGGCCGAAGGTCAGATCAAAGTCTTCGCCGGAGGCAAACAGGCCGTGGTGAGCCCATACGGCAACGTCGTATTTCTTCATCAGCTCACTGGTAGCCACGGCGATATCGCGTCCGCCCGGAACCATCCAGCCGACCACGCCCACGCCATCCGGAAATACGACCGGACACTCAGTAGCCATTTCCCATAATTCTCTTGTAAACACCTTATCTTCCAGCGGAAGAACGAAGGTCAGGGCGATGACGTTGGTCGGATGCGCATGGTAGATCACGCGGTGCTTTCCGCCTGTCACTTCTTTCTTCACTTCATGGTTCATTAAATGGGAGGGGAGTTCGCTGGTGGGGCGTCCGCCATTTACAAGGCCCCAGCAGATGCGGTAGTTCTCTCCCGCTTCGTCTACCTCTATGATGCAGCTGTTGGCCGCCGGATCAAGAATCACATTGCGGAAATACTTTCCGCTTCCTGTCACCATGAAGTACTCGCCTGCCAGCTTTGGAACGCTGGTTCCGATCGGCTGCCACGGATTGCTGTCTGTCAATTCTTCTTTTACGGATTCCACTTCTTCCGGTTTGATGCGGTAGCTTAAGTTGCCGCCGTTTCTTTCATGCCAGTTCTGCTTGAAGCCGTCGTCACAGAGACGGATAAAACCTTTTACAAATTCTGCGTCTGTTACTCTCATTTTATATACACCTGTTCTTTCTGTTCTTGTTCTTTCTGTTCTTATTCTTTTTATCCCAGTTATCTTCTATTCCATAACCACTGCCGTACTTAGCTTCTCTTCGCCAGAACGTCGGCCTCATATCTCTTTACTTCCTCAAACCACGCCTCTTTAACAGGAGCACCGTTCTGCTCACAGAAGTAATCCCACACGTCGCCTAACGGATAGGTCTTCATCTCCTCGGAAAGCATCATCAGCTCCGTGAACTTTCTTTCATTCTGAAGCTCCGCCATCTTACCGTTCGGAAGAAGCAGTGCGTTTAACAGCGCTTTCTGCATATTGCGCATGCCCACTACCCAGGCGCTGATGCGGTTGATGCTGGCATCGAAGAAATCAAGGGCCAGTAAGACGCGGTCTGCGCCGCCGCGGACGATTTCCTTGGCGATCTCTCTCGTCTCGTCGTCAAACAATACTACGTGGTCGCTGTCCCAGCGCACCGGTCTCGTCACATGAAGAGCCACCTTGTCAAAGAACAGAAGCATGGAAGAAATCTTGTCGGATACCACCTCTGTCGGATGGTAATGACCGCTGTCCAGCAGGCATAAAATATCATTCTTGGAAGCGTAATTCATATAGAATTCATGGGAACCTACGGTACAGCTTTCCATACCGATCCCGAACACCTTGGATTCAACCGCCACATATACCTTCGACTTGTCGTAATCGATGGAAAGGATCTGATCCAGGGAATCCTTCAGTCTCGCTCTCGGAGCCGTGCGGTCCGCAGGAATATCCTTGAAGCCGTCAGGAATCCAGATGTTCATGGTACACGGAGTTCCCAGTTCCTGTGCGAAATACTCGGAAATACGGATACAGGCCTTTACATGGTCGATCCAGAATCTGCGGATCTCGGGAACCTCACTGGATAACGTGGCATTCTCAGCTTTTACATGAGAGAATAAGGTCGGATTAAAATCAATGCCGAGACCCCTTTCCTTAGCAAATTCCACCCACTTTGCAAAATGCTTCGGCTCCAGCTTGTCTCTGTCCGCCCACTCGCCATCTTCGAACACGGCGTAGCTGGCATGAAGGTTGATTCTGTGCGTTCCCGGAATCAGGCTAAGCGCCTTGTCCATATCTGACATCAGTTCCTCCGGCGTTCTTGCACGCCCCGGATAGTTTCCTGTCGCCTGGATTCCGCCGGAAAGGGCGCCCGCGCCGTCAAATCCGATTACGTCATCTCCCTGCCAGCAGTGCATGGAAACGGGAATATTCTTCAGCGCCTCCAGCGCTGCGTCCGTATCCACACCGGCTGCCCGGTAGATTTCTTTTGCGGCTTCGTATCTTTCTTTTACTGTCATGGTGTTATTCTCCTTTTTCCTGCTTTTCTATTATCATCTTCCAGTTATTCTGGTTTCCCAGTTATTCTGATTTTCCTGTCAGCCCGCTGCCGGCCGCATCCTCTCCGGTCAGTCCAGGTGGAATACCGGCTTTAGATCCACGCTCACCGGGCTGTTGTCCGGGTTGGTGTCCATGATATCGGCCATATAATCCCACCATTTGCGGTTGATGGCCGTGTCGGCTGATTCCGCCCATTTATCTTCATCTTCAATCTCGATGTAGCCGTAAAGCACATTCGTCTCGCTGTCCAGAAAGATAGAGTAATTATGGCCGCCGTACTCATGAATCATATCCTTCATCTCCGGCCAGAGCAGGTTGTGCCGTCTCTCGTACTCTTCTGCCATGCCTTCATACAGATGCATTTTAAACGATTTATGTATCATCCTTCAATCCTCCGCTATTTTAATAGGTACTGATCTCAAACGAGCGGTAAACTGCCGCTCTCGCTTCCTGAAGTCCCTTAAATTCACCGGCCTGAATCATCTGTGCCAGAAGGTTCCCGACAGCGGTTGCCTCGCCAGGACCCGCATATACGGTTTTTCCTGTAGCCCCTGCAGTCAGCCGGTTTAAGTAGTCTGCATTGGAACCGCCGCCCACAATGTTCACGGCCTGATACGTTCTGCCTGTGATGGCTTCCAGTTCCTCCACGGTCTCCTTATAGCACTGAGCCAGGCTGTTGTAGATGACTGCGGCCAGCGCGCCGGCCGTCTCTGGTATTTCCTGACCGGATTTTCTTAAATACTCTTTTATCGCTTCCGTCATACTCTCCGGCGCAAGAAATACGTCGTCGTTGCAGGGCACAATGGATTGTATGGTTTCCTCAGAAGCCATGCGGCAAAGCTCTGCAAAGGAATACGTCTCTCCGGCTGCCGCCAGTTCCTTTTTCACGGACTGGATCATCCACAGTCCCATGATGTTCTTTAAATAACGGAAACGATACTCATAACCGCCTTCATTGGTCAGATTGGCCGTTCGGCTTTCTGCAGAACAGTCTGCCTCTGTTAATTCCGTTCCCATCAGAGACCAGGTACCGGAGCTTATGTATAACAGGCCGCCGTCCGCATCACTGCTGTTTCCGGAGGCATTCTCCGGTACCGGTACGGCCATTACCGCCGATCCCGTGTCATGAGTTGCCGGAAGCACCACCTCGCAGGTAAAGCCAACCTCGTCCTCCACCTCTTTCGACAGCGTTCCCACCACGGTTCCCGGCATGGACAGCTCTGTAAACAGTTTCTCAGGATATCCCAGACGCGCAATCAGCTCATAATCCCATGTTTTCGTCACCGGACTGACCAGCTGGGTCGTCGTCGCATTGGTATATTCCTGTTTCTTCACTCCGGTCAGCAGATAATGAAAGTAATCCGGAATCATCAGCATGGACTCTGCGCCGGCAAGCTCTTCCGGTCTCTCCTCCTTCACCGCCATCAGCTGATAGATGGTATTGAAAATCTGCTTCTGAATTCCTGTTCTCTCATACAGGGCTTCCGGAGAAATGGTTTCATATACCTTTTCATCCATTCCCTTCGTTCTGTCATCCCGGTAGCCGACCGCGTCTCCCAGAATCCGGCCTTCTCCGTCCAACAGGACAAAATCCACCGCCCATGTGTCAATTCCCATGCTGCATGGAATCTTTCCCAGCGCTGCGCACTGCTTCATCCCCATCTTAATTTCATGAAACAGGGATTCCACATCCCAGCAGAGATGGCCGTTCTTTTTCTTCATACCGTTTTCAAAACGGTAGATCTCTTCCAGACTGATGATTCCGTCCTTCACTGTACCGAGGATATGGCGTCCGCTGGAGGCGCCAATATCCACTGCGAGGTAATAGTTCTCCATTTGTATCACCCTCCGATATTTTCTAATCATATTTTATCGAATTGCAGGACAGAAAAAAAGGTCTCGGTTTATTAAAAAATATGTCCTTATTTGCAGTCTTGTGCTATACTGCATATAGAGATATCTGTCTGCGGATTAAACTCCGCAGGCCTTTCGATGGGAGACGCCATGGCATATAAACAGACACGGGAACAGACCATATTTCAAAAGCAGCTGGAAAAAGCGGCAACCAGGAATATCGTTTTCCTGGTTTTTATCGGATGCATCTTTTTTTCGGCAGCAATATTCGGCATCAATTACTTAAACACGAGATTTAATGTTCAGGAACATATTGAATTTCTTACCAGCACCTTTCAAACAGCCTACCATGCCACGGATACGTATTTGAATGATGCGGAAAACGACTCCATTTTTACACGGTGCATTGAGAACCGGACAGACGGGAGCGAGGTACGCTACTCCTTAAGCAAGTACAACGTCGACAGTCCGATACGCTTAAACCTAATTCTTACGGACAGCAACCATAATATCGTCTATACCAGCTACGGAAACGATGACATGAACCTGCACCGGATCGCATTTAACGGAATCGTCTGCGACAATACCGTGAAAAACGGGCCGGGCCTCTATCACACAGTGTACTATTTTACCGGAGATACCTCGGAATACGTCTTTTCCAGGCCGCTTTACCGTGACGGCCAGCTCATCGGGTTCGCAGGCGCGTATTTAAACGGCCATGACTGGGCCAGGCTGTTTTCCAATTACCAGTACGACAGCATCATCACTACGGTAAACGGGGATATTATTTTCTGCTCCCGCGAGGGGTTTCTCCCGGAACGGAATACCAATAAATTCCGGAATGAAGAACAGCAGCGCCTGGTCTTCCTCCATGGAAACCGGTATCTGCTTTCGTCCCACTTTTTAAAGGATGAAGGCGTTACGATCTATTCCTTCATCTATTATCCGAAAAATGTACTTTACCTGGCCATCGGTATTCTGACCATCGTCTTTCTGGGAGTCATCTGGTTTATCATGACTCAAAAGCTGTCCAAACTCATGGCGGAGAAAAATGCGCGGTCGGTCGGCATACTGGCCGATGAGATGAGAATTATACGCCATGGTGACAGCAGCCATATCATTGAGATTCATACCGGAGACGAATTCGAGGAGATTGCCAGTCAGATCAACCGGATGGTAAAGAGCATCAACGAGCTGAACACGCGCAACACCGATTTGATCCGTTTAAACAGCATGATCGAGATCAGCAACTTGCAGACGCAGATCAACCCGCACTTTATCTATAATACGCTGGACACCATCAAATACCTGATCATGTCAGAGCCAGACAAAGCCGCGCACCTCATAGAAAAATTCACTCACATTCTGCGCTACAGCATCAATAACACGAAGCAGAATGTATTACTGCAGGAGGATATGAGGTATATCGAAGATTATCTCTATATCCAGAAAACCCGGTTCGGCGACCGTTTCCTCTGTGAGACCGCCATTGCCGGCGAATGTATGAGATACGACGTCCCGAAGCTTCTTTTACAGCCTCTCATCGAGAACAGCATCAAATACGGTTTTAAGAAAAGGATGGAAATCCGCGTCACCATATGCGGCCGATGTGAGGGGGATTACCTCTATTTAAGTGTGGAGGACAACGGCCCGGGCGTTCCCCGGGCGACGCTGGAGACGCTGCGCGCCATGCTGCGGTCGGAGGAATTGAAAACCGAGCACAACGGTCTGCAGAATCTGGCCCGGCGCATTGTTCTGGAATACGGGGATAACAGCGAGATGACCATAGACAGCCGGGAAGGTGAGTATTTCCGGGTAGATATCAAATTAAAAAATAAGGAGAGGACAACTTGTACAGTGTAATATTGGTTGAGGATGAGGACATCATCCGAAGAGGAATCAGGAACTCCGTACCGTGGGAGGAATATAACTGCAGTGTCGTCGGAGAGGCTCGAAACGGGGAAGAAGGCGGCGCTCTGATTGCGGAACGAAACCCGGACATCGTCATCACCGACATCAACATGCCGGTGGAGGATGGGCTCCAGATGATCGCCAGAACGAAAGACACCTATGATTACGTCGCCATCATCCTGACCGGCTACTCAGATTTTGAGTATGCCAGGGAAGCCATCCGAAACGGTGTTTCCTACTACGTACTCAAGCCCCTTGATATGGAGGAAATGAAGGAGGCTCTGGAACGGGCCGCTTTAGAGCTTAAAAACATCAGAATTCTGCGCCGGGAAATGGAGGACCGGGAAAAACTGAAGCATTCCGTTTTGATTCCGGAGACGGACGCCATGAGCGGTATGGACCCGGTTGCCGCCCGGATTCTGGATTTTATCGCCGGAAATTACGACCAGAAGATCGCGCTGGCTGATCTGGAGGAAGAGCTGCATTACTCGGAACGCTATTTAAACCAGCGGTTCCAGAAAGCTTTGGGTACTACCGTGATCGAGTATTTAAACCGGTATCGAATCCAGAAGGCGCTGGCCATGCTGGCAGATGAGGACAACGCCATTTCCGATATCGGGTGGAAATGCGGAATTGGGGACTACAAGTATTTCAGCTATGTCTTCAAAAAATATATGGGATGCTCCCCCAGGGAATACCGTTCAAAAATTCTATAAAGAAAGTAAAATACCGGACAAATCGCCAGATGTGTTCGGTATTTTTGCTGTTTGTTCGGAAATTCAGGTATTATCTTTTATGCATTTTTACTAAGATAGTAGTATCAACATCAATCAAAGGAGGATTTACTATGAAAAAAACAATTGCAGTGACAATGGCACTCACCATGACGGCAGCCGCTCTGGCCGGCTGTTCTTCTTCCTCTTCCGCACCGGCAACAACAGCGGCACCGAAGACGGAAGCCGGCAGCGAGGCGTCAGGGGATACCCAGGCAGCCGGGTCTGAGGAAAAAAAGGGCGGCGGAAAGTTAGTGGTTTACTCTCCCAACTCTGAAGGACTGATGAACGCGACGATCCCGCTGTTTGAAGAAAAATACGGCGTTGACGTGGAAGTGATCCAGGCCGGCACCGGAGAACTGGTCAAACGAATCCAGTCTGAGAAAAATGATCCGTATGCCGACGTACTCTTCGGCGGTTCCTGGTCTCTGGCCTTTGACAATGAAGACCTCTGGGAACCATACGTATCTCCCAACGACGCCGGTGTGCTGGATGCCTATAAGAACACCTGCGGTTTCATCACCGGCAACGTACTGGACGGCAGCTGCTTAATCGTTAACACCGATTTAATCGGCGATATCAAGATCGAAGGCTATGCCGATCTGCTGAATCCGGAATTAAAAGGCAAAATCGCTACGGCCGATCCGGCCAACTCCTCTTCCGCCTTTGCGCAGCTGACCAACATTTTGCTGGCTATGGGCGGATATGAAGATGACGCGGCATGGAAATATGTAGAAGATTTATTTACCAACATCGACGGCAAGATCATCGAGAGCTCTTCAGGCGTTTACAAGGGAGTCGCTGACGGCGAGTATCTGGTAGGCCTTTCCTACGAGGATCCCTGTGCACAGCTTGTAAAAGACGGCGCTCCCGTGAAGATCATCTATCCGAAGGAAGGCAGCGTTTATCTTCCGGCTTCCGCAACCATCGTAAAGGGTGCCAAGAACATGGATAATGCAAAGCTGTTCATCGACTTCATCATCAGCGAGGAAGTTCAGAATATCTGGGGAACGACCCTGACCAACCGTCCGGTATTAAAAGACGCAAAAACCAGTGATTTCATGACGCCAATGTCTGACATCTACGTAATTGAAGAAGATATTCCATACGTAAGTTCTCATAAAAAAGAACTGGTAAACAAGTATACCGATATCTTCACAAGCATTGAATCAGCCAAATAAAGAGAATGAGAGGGCCGGAGGATAAAGATGAGTAAGATAATGATTAAGGACGCAGTTAAGAAGTATGGAAATAACACAGTCATCCCGGACTTAAATGCTACCATCAGGGACGGGGAACTCTTTACCCTCCTTGGGCCTTCGGGCTGCGGCAAGACCACACTTCTTCGTATGATCGCGGGATTCAATTCCATTGAGGGCGGCGATATCTATTTCAACGACACCCGCATCAATGATATGGACCCCAGCAGGCGGAATATCGGCATGGTTTTTCAGAACTATGCCATATTCCCCAACATGACGGTACGTGACAACGTTGCTTTTGGGTTGAAAAACAGGAAGATCGAAAAAGAAAAGATTAAGACTGAGACAGATAAATACTTAAATCTGATGCAGATAATGCAGTACGCGGAGCGCATGCCCAACCAGCTCTCCGGCGGCCAGCAGCAGCGTGTTGCGCTGGCCAGGGCGTTAGTCATCACGCCGGATGTTCTGCTGATGGATGAACCGTTATCGAATCTGGACGCCAAGCTCCGTCTGGAGATGAGAAGCGTGATCCGCCACACCCAGAAGGATGTGGGGATCACCACCGTCTACGTTACCCATGATCAGGAAGAGGCGATGGCCATCAGCGATACCATCGCAGTCATGAAGGACGGCGTCATTCAGCACGTCGGCACTCCCAAGGATATTTACCAGAGACCAAAGAATGTCTTTGTAGCCACCTTTATCGGCAGAACCAACATCATCCCCGCCCGTGTAGAAAACGGCGCCATCATTTTCAGCAGCGGGTACCGGGTGGAACTGGAGTGCTTAAAACAGGCGGGAAACCAGGAGGTCCTATGTTCCGTACGTCCGGAGGAATTTGTCATCTCGCCGGAGGGAACGGAAGGAATCGCCGGTGTCGTTAAGGAATATACGTATCTCGGTTTAAATACCCACTACTTTGTGGAGACGGACGACGGACACGGAGTCGTGGAAATTGTGGAGGAATCTTCCATCGAAGATGAGCTGAAGCCGGGTCAGAGGGTACTTCTTCAGGTGAAGAAGCATAAGATCAATGTCTTTAACAAAAAAGGCAGCTTAAATCTTGTAAGGAGTGAGGCATATGAAGGATAATAGCAAATTCCGGCTGGACATATGGGGAATCATCACGCTGTGTACAATTGCAGTCTACGCCCTGTTTCTGATTTATCCTATGGCCCACTTAATCCAGCAGTCCGTCATAGACGGTGAGACAGGCCAGTTCTCCATGGCCAACTTTACCAAGTTTTTTTCTAAAAGTTACTATTTTAATACCCTGTTCAACAGCTTTAAGGTCTCCATCGCGGCAACGGTGCTGTCTATCGCAATCGGAACCCCTCTGGCCTATATCTTTTCCGTTTATAAGATTAAAGGAAAATCCCTGCTGAACATATTAATCATCGTGGCATCCATGTCCGCTCCGTTTATCGGTGCCTACTCCTGGATCCTTCTGTTAGGCAGAAGCGGCGTAATTACTACATTTTTCAGGAATATTGGAATCAACATACCGGATATCTACGGCTTCGGCGGCATCGTACTTGTCATGACGCTGCAGCTGTTCCCGCTGGTATTTCTGTACGCGAAGGGTGCTCTCAAAAACATCGATAATTCACTGGTGGAGGCGGCTAACAACCTGGGCTGTTCCGGATTAAAATGCTTTTTCAAGGTTGTAATTCCGTTGATCATGCCGACGCTTCTGGCCGCGGCCCTTCTGGTATTCATGCGTTCCTTCGCAGACTTCGGAACCCCCATGTTAATCGGCGAAGGCTACCGTACGTTCCCGGTCGTCCTCTATACGGAATTCATCAACGAGGTGGGAGGCAACGACGGATTTGCTGCTGCGATTGCGGTGATCGCCATCGTCGTCACGACCGTGGTCTTCCTGGCGCAGAAATACGTATCCAATAAAAATGCATTTTCCTTAAATGCCCTGCATCCCATTGAGGAGAAGACGCCGAAGGGTCTTACCGGATTTCTGGCTCACGCCGCCTCCTACCTCATCGTGGGAATCGCAATACTGCCCCAGGTATACGTCAGCTATACGTCCTTTAAGAAGACGGAAGGAAAGATTTTCGTTTCCGGGTACTCTCTGGAAAGTTATGCCTCCGCGTTTGGAAAGCTGGGACGCAGCATTCAGAACACCATCATAATCCCTCTCTGCGCCCTCGTCATTATTGTACTTCTGGCGATCATGATCGCCTACCTGGTGGTCCGCAGAAAGAACGCGCTCACCAGTACGGTGGATATCATCTCCATGATCCCCTATATCGTGCCAGGCACCGTTCTCGGTATCGCACTGCTTACCGGCTTTAACAAAAAGCCTGTTATGTTAAGCGGAACCATGCTGATCATGGTGGTTGCCCTCGTAATCCGGCGTCTGCCCTACACCATCCGCTCCTCGGTGGCCATCCTGCAGCAGATCCCCATGAGTATCGAGGAAGCGGCCATCTCCCTCGGAGCCTCAAAAATGAAGTCATTTTTCAAAGTCACCGTACCCATGATGACGGCCGGAATCGTCTCCGGCGCAATCTTAAGCTGGGTTACCATGATCAGCGAACTGTCAACTGCCATCATCCTGTATACAGGCAGGACAAAGACCCTGACGGTCGCCGTTTACACGGAGGTCGTACGAGGCAACTACGGCATAGCGGCGGCGCTGTCCACCATACTGACTGTCCTGACGGTCATTTCACTCTTGATCTTCAACAGGGTAAATGGAGGGAAGGATCTGAGTCTGTAGATAAAAAATCTTCTGCAGGATGTTATGCCAGATATGAGAAATCTTCTTATGCCCGGTCCGTTCATGTGAAAATCATGATAAGGCCGGGCATGATTTATGCTTTGCTGCAGCTTTTATCGGTGCTTTTCTGTTTTATTTCTGTTTTACTTCTGCTTTTCCTCGTTTCCTGCCTCCCTGTCTGTTTCTCTCCACTTGACAATCCCGGCATTTTCCGTTATACTGTTATACATATATATAACAGTATAACAGGAGGCCTCTCCATGGATTTTCAGAATGACCAGCCGATCTATATCCAGATCGGAACCTTCATAAAAGAGCAAATCATAAACGGGACCATACGTCCCGGAGAGAAGCTGCCTTCCGTGAGGGAATACGCGGTCTTTTTCGAGGTCTCCCCGCTTACGATTCACCGGACCGTCCAGTATCTGGAGTCGGAGGGAATCATTGAGACCAGAAAAGGCATCGGCAGCTTTGTCCGAACCGAGATACAGGAAAAACTTTCGGAAGACATGGTAACAGGAATCATTCAGGACTTTATAGTCCGGATGCATCACTGCGGGCTGACAGATGCCCAGATCAAAGCCGCAGTTTCACAGGAACTGGAAGGAGGTCTGAAATGAGAATGGAACAGATGACAGCAGATACCGTTCTGCTGAAGCTGCAGAATGTCACCAAAACGCGAAATGACTGGAAGGTCTTAAACCACGTTACTGCCGAGGTCCGCGAAAACCGGATCATTGGAGTCATAGGCGACAACGGAATTGGAAAGTCCACGCTTTTAAAACTGATGGCCGGGCTGCTGAAGCCGGACGAAGGCCGGATTATCCGCGGAGAGGCGGCCATCTCCTATATTCTTTCAGGAAGCCACTTTTACGACTGGATGAACGCAGACGACTGTGTAAGATTCTATGAGGATTTTTACTCCGACTTTGACCGGGAACACGCCCTGATGCTTCTGGAGCAGTCGAAGATCGACCGCAGGACGCGGCTCTGTCGTCTTTCCAGGGGGAAGCAGGAACGGCTCTGCATGATTCTTGGACTGTGCAGATACAGCCGCCTCTATCTTTTCGACGAACCCTTCGACGGAATTGATCCCTATTTTAAAAAGGATATGAAACGCTTTCTTCTGGAAAATATGGCAGACAACAGTTCCATCGTTATGGCGACTCACCTTTTGAAAGATTTGGAGTCCCTGTTTGACGAGGTCATATTTCTCGCTGACGGACGAGTCTGGCAGATGGAGACAGAAGAAATCAGAACGAAGCACCATAAATCCGTAGAACAGTATTATCTGGAGGAGATATGCCATGATTAGAGTATGGAAAGCCATAAAATGGCAGATTCAGGCGGTATTTCATGAGATTCGGACAGCGGCGGCATTTTTCCTGGTCCTGAATGCAGTGTTATTGCTTCTTCCGCTTTCCGCCTGCCAAATCATCGATAACATGGCAGGATTCGCCGTCGTGTTCATAAGTGTCTGTTATGCCGCCTCCCTGCTTATGGCGCTCTTTTACGGAATGAACTGCATGCCGGAAAAACCGGATGCCCGCCAGAATGAGCTCTGGCGCCTGGCTGAGCCCAATCCGTGGCTGCGTATCTTCTCTCGGCTGACCGCAGTCGCCGTTTTGATGGCTGTCTCCTTTTTGAATGGTCAGGCCGGTACCATCCTGATGCAAAAATTTGCGGACGCCAACCACTCCTATTTTAGAATGGAGATGAATGGCAGCATCCCCCGCGCGTTCCTGCAGTTCGCTGTTTTCCTTCCGCTGCTGTATCTTTTTTTGACGCTGTTTTCCCGCCGAAGACAGAACGGTCATGGTACGGCCCTTACACTGATCGCGGCACTGATCCTTGGACAGATAGTATACGACATGTTAAAAAGCCTTTCCCTCATAGCCGCCATTCCGGCAGGGATCCTGCTTGTTATCTTCCTGTTCTGGCAGACCGGTAAACTGGAGGCTCAGAGAGATGTCATTTAGCTTTATTGATAAAAAACTGCCTCCAGGTCCTGGTACCTGGTTTTCCAACGATCCGCCTTTTCGCTACAGCGCCCGGTTATTCTTCCGGTACTCCTTCGGCGACATCTGATACCGCTCCTTAAAAATCCGGTAAAAATAACTCGTGTTGTCGTATCCCACTGCCAGTGCCACATCCGCCACTGCCAGCCGCGTATTTAAAAGAAGAAACGCGGCCTGATTCAGCCGTTTGATCTGGAGAAGTTCCTTATACGTTCTTCCTGTCAGCCGCTTTACCATCCGGCTCAGCCAGTAGATGTCGTATCCCAGCATCGAGGACAGCTCGGTCAGTTCACCATCCCGGTAATTCTCGTCGATATATCCCAGCACCTGAAAAATCAGCCTCTGGTCGAAGCCCTCCGAGGTGTGACTGATCTTATCGGTATAGTGCATCAGCTGAAGGAACAGGAGACCCATGGTAATCTGATTGATGCTCCGCTTGTTGGGCTGGTCGTTGAGCAGCGTCCATACCATATTTTCCACCAGATTCTGCACCGGAAGCACATCCGCCACCTTAAAATGCAGAAAACTGGCATACCGGGTGTCGTTGCACAAGCAGCCCACCAGAAAATCCCGCAGCAGATTTTCTTCCTCCCCCATCATCTCAAAGGCAGTATCGAAAAATTCCGGCAATATAATGAAGTTCACGGCAACATCGCCCTCACCGGCAGGCAGAATCTCCTGGGTGGCGTGCTGATTTAAAAAGAGCAGCTCGCCGGTTCGGAGAACGACAGTCTCCCCGTCGATCACATGGGTGGTTTCTCCTTTGCACATATAGATCACTTCGATATAGTTGTGTTTATGTTTTGGAAAATGAACAAACCGGGTGTGCGGCCGGATGCGGATCAGTTTTCCGTGCTCCAGCATCTTCCCGCTGTCAATATGAAAAGCACCTCTCACTTCCATTTGGCGGGATGTAACGAGTTCGTCTCCCTTTGTGTACCGTGTCCTGTCAATCTCCGTGCGACCGTTTAAAATCTCCCGCTCTTCTTCCGTAATCACACTGAGCCGCTCCAGCATTTCCTGATTCACTGCACCGCCCCCTCTTCTCTGCCGATTCTCAACGCCTCATCTCCGGCTGCTCTTCCGTTACTCTCCCCACTCAATCATGTTCTTCCAGCGCGCTTCCTTCATGGCATCGGCCTCCACCACATAGGCATGGCCATCATCCGTATCAGCCATCAGCCGAAAGACGGGAGTTCCGTCGTCGGACGTATCGGAAATCCACCTTGCATCCGGAACAATCACTCCTTTTTCCACCGTCATAGTCCAGGTAGTCGATTCTCCGCTCCCGCTGTCATCAGGGAAAGTCCCTCTCTCCGGTACCTGGCGGGAAGAAGTATAGGTGATCTCCCCCTCCATCAGGTCGTTTGAAAAGGTCCCTTTCTTCACCGTTTTTTTTGCCCCGTCCCCGGTTACACCCTCATAATAATCGTAACCGCACTCTCCGGGGCCTTCCATGACGCCATCCACCCATGTTCCGTCGGAGTAATCGTAACGGACTCCCTCATCCAGCGTAATCGCCTGAAGGGCCACACACTGCCCCGACGGCTTTCCGTCTTTAAACGTACCGTAGAAGACAGTTCCCGCACGCTGGAACACGAGGCCAAAGCCATCCGCCTCGTCCTTCATCACACTTCCATCATACAGACAAATCCCATCCGCCAGTTTTCCAAAAAATAAATCCTGAAATGCAGACTCATTCTCGTTCAGCACTCTCGCTGCTCCCTCTAAGTCATTGGCGTGCAGTTTTTCCTCCAGCAGCTTCAAAAGCTGTTCTTCCGTATAAGTAAGCGCAATCTCATGTACCGCGGTCTCTTCTATTTTTGACTCCTCGATGGATTCCTGCACCTCTTTACTGGCAATCTCACTCTCGACCTGATGAATGGATTCCTCCATGCTGGCCCTTAAATATCCCGATATCCGAACGTTTCCAAGAATACCTACAACAAGCAGTAAAACCACAATTACAGCGGCTGCTCCGGCAGCCCTTAACGGAATCTTCACTATTACTCCTCCTGTTCTCCATCCGATGACCAGGCCGCACGAAGCAGCCGGATTCCCTCTTTAATCGCATCTTCACTGAGCATCGCATACCCCAGGATTACAGTAGGCGCCACCACCGCCTTCCCCTCCCGGATCAGATAGGAAGACAGACCGTAAACCTTTACCCCCGCACGTTTCGCAGACTCCACCAGCCACTTCTCCGTTCTGTTTTTCTTATCGGTCAGAAGCAGATGGAGGCCCGCATACTCTCCTTTTACTGCAAATTGATGTTCAAACGGCTTTAAAGCTCCGATCAGCGCGTCGTGTTTTGCCTTATACACGGCCCGCATCCGGTTTAAATGGCGCTCATAGCAGCCGCTCACCATAAACTGGTACAGGATATTCTGATCGATCCTGGACACCGTAGATGTATAAAAATTCACCCGCTCCTTATAGACCGCCAGAAGCGGCTTCGGAAGCACCAGGTAGCTTACCCGGATCGCCGGCGCTATGGACTTTGAAAATGTTCCGCTGTAGATAACCCGTTCCCTTCCATCCATTCCCTGAAGCGCAGGGATTGGTTTTCCTTTATACCGGAACTCACTGTCATAGTCATCCTCGATCAGATAGCGTCCCTCTTTTTTATAGGCCCAGGAAAGCAGTTCCTGCCGCCTTTTGACCGGCATCACAATTCCTGTCGGATACTGATGGGACGGCATCACATAGGCGATATCCGCCCCGCTTCCCTCAAGTAGGGAAGTCTCCAGACCGGAGCCGTCCATCTCCACAGGCACCACCGGGTATCCCAGACTCTCGAAGACGCGGTACGCCTGTTTGTAGGTGGGATTTTCCATGGCTATGGTATGATCCGGCCCCAGAATACGTGAAAGCAGCATCAGTAAGTATTCTGTTCCTGCGCCGACTACAATCTGCTCCGCTGTGCAGTTCACCCCTCTGGCTGAATGGAGGTATCCCCGGATCGCCTCACGAAATGCGGGTTCCCCCTGTGGATCCCCTGTGGCAAACATCTCCTTGTTGTCGTCCACCAGCGTAATCTTCGTGATCTTTCTCCACGTATTAAAGGGAAAACTGTCCAGATCAACGCCGCGCGGCGAAAAATCCACCCGGTATTCCCCCTCTCCGGCTGCTGCCGGCTGACTGTCTCCCGGCACTTCCCACGGATACATTCCAAAAAACGGGCTTTCTCCCCCGTTCTCCTGCCCCGTATCCACCAGTTCCTCGATACGCGACACAAAGTATCCTTTACACGGCACCGATTCAATATATCCTTCCGACAGCAGCTGTTCGTACGCCATCTGCGTCGTGCTCCTGCTGACCTTCAAATGCTCCGCGAGCAGACGGGTCGACGGAAGACGGGTGGGGGACTTTAAATTTCCCTTCTTAATCTCTTCTCTGATATATTCGTAAATCTGTTCATAATAAGGCATCCCTGAATGACTGTCCAGAGGGATCATAAGTTCCACTGCTCCACCTCCTTAAGACTGAAGTGTAAACGCACATTGCCGCCGCAGCCTCCACGGTGTATCACAGTACCTGCCGCCTGCATGTATAAAAAGTGCCGCGGGATCAGTCCTTCCGGCCTGTCACCGCAGTACGGTCCGGCCAGGTCAACAACATATCCCCCGCGGCATCTTTCATTGCCTGTTTATCAATTCAGTATCGTCTTTTCAAACATTCTGTTCTATCTTATTCGCTTCTCTGCCGCATAATTCCGCAGCTTCGGGCGAAACTTCTATTTCGTAATCTTAAAGGAGCTCTTTAAGGACACGATCCGGTTAAATACCAGATGCTCCGGCGTGCTGTCCTTACAGTCGGCGCAGAAAAAGCCATTTCTCACAAACTGGTAGCTGTCATACGGCTTCGCCTCGGCAAGCGCCGGTTCCACATAGCAATTCTTGATAATGGTGAGGGAATTCGGATTTAAATTCAGGCTTCCATCCTCATTTAACTTGCCCTTCTCCTCATCCACAATGTTCTCATAAAGGCGGCATTCTACGGATACCGCAGTCTTAGCGGCTACCCAATGGATGGTTCCCTTTACCTTTCTGGCCGTAAATCCGGAACCGCTCTTCGTCTCCGGGTCGTACGTACAGTGAACCACAGTTACATTGCCGTTCTCGTCCTTCTCGCATCCGGTACAGGTCACAAAATAGGCATTCATCAGGCGGACCTCATTGCCCGGGAAGAGACGGAAATACTTCTTAACCGGTTCTTCCATAAAATCTTCCCGCTCGATGTAGAGTTCCTTTCCAAAGGGAAGCTTTCTCTCTCCCAGCTCCGGATTCTCCAAATTATTAGGAGCGTCTAAATATTCAATCGTATCTTCCGGATAGTTGTCAATCACCAGCTTCACCGGATCTAAAACAGCCATCATTCTCGGCTTCTTTAACTTTAAGTCCTCGCGGATACAGTACTCCAGCATGGCGTAATCCACGGAGCTGTTCGCCTTGGACACACCTACCAGATCCACAAACATGCGGATGGCTTCCGGCGTATAGCCTCTTCTTCTCAGCGCTGCGATGGATACGAGACGCGGGTCATCCCAACCGTCCACAATTCCGTCTTCCACCAGCTTCTTGATATAACGCTTTCCGGTTACCACGTTCGTTAAGTACAGCTTGGCGAACTCGATCTGACGCGGCGGGTTCTCAAATTCACATTCTCTCACCACCCAGTCATACAGCGGCCTGTGATCCTCGAACTCCAGCGTACAGATTGAATGCGTGATATGCTCCACAGCATCCTCAATCGGATGGGCAAAGTCATACATCGGATAGATGCACCACTTGTCTCCGGTATTGTGATGGCTCATGCGGGCCACACGGTAAATAACCGGATCGCGCATGTTGATATTCGGGGAGGCCATATCGATCTTGGCGCGGAGCACTTTTTCTCCGTCCTGATACTTTCCTTCCTTCATCTCCTCGAAAAGCCTTAAGTTCTCTTCGATGCTCCGGTTCCGGTACGGACTCTCTTTTCCGGGAGTCTTAAAATCGCCGCGGTACTCGCGGATCTCCTCCGCGGATAAATCACAGACAAATGCTTTGCCCTTCTTGATTAAAAAGACCGCGCACTCATACATCTGCTCAAAGTAATTGGACGCAAAAAACAGCCTGTCCTCAAAATCGGCGCCCAGCCACTTTACATCCTCTATAATGGACTCTACAAATTCCGTCTTCTCTTTTGTCGGATTCGTATCATCAAAACGAAGGTTAAACTGTCCGCCGTACTTCTTAGCCAGTCCGTAGTTTAACAAAATGGACTTAGCATGTCCAATGTGTAAATATCCGTTGGGTTCCGGCGGGAATCTGGTCTGCACGTGGGAATAAACCCCTTCTGCCAGATCCTTATCTATCTCCTGCTCGATAAAGTTTTTAGAAACAACCTCTTCTTTTTCCGCAGTTTCTAATACTTCTCTGTTTTCTTCCATCCTGTTTCCTCCATATAAATAGTCCCAATAATATGGTATCATATCATATTTGGGAGAAATAGGAAAGGGGGAATGAGAATTTTGTGAGGAGGTACGCCCCAGTGATTGGAGAGAGGGCGCAGGTGGCCGGGGAAAAGGAAACTGTACTTTCCTCCTCCCCGGCCA
>OBUV01000115.1_pt1 | contig 43914 bp, 40 predicted proteins | sample 1475971 | NCBI WGS metagenome assembly OBUV01 (sample SAMEA2579962, study PRJEB22360) | human gut metagenome | biome: human gut; feature: human-associated habitat; material: faeces | place: Denmark | collected 2008/2010
GTTAATTTCATTCTACCATTGGAGGATCAGTTTACACAAAATTATTTACACTCTCCCTCAAATAATGGAAAGCCAAATCCTCATTATGAGTTTTTTTATTCTCTATATTTGAAATCTGTCTATATAATTCGTTAATGCTGATATTCATATCTATGAGTGCTTTGTATATATCTTCAAGTATATGAATATGTAGTTATTCACTGCCTCTTATATGTGGTCTTCTACCATTATAATCATTGTGTTTTTATATATTAAAATATTTGCCCATATCTTTATGGATTTTTCATAATTGATGCAATACATGACTTTTGTCCAATTTTTATATCTATTACCTGATGTTTTAAGAAGTTTATCTTTTTCTTGGTCATTATCTCATAATCAGTTCTAAAACCAATTAATTCATGTATTTATGTATACATATTTAAAAAATGCATAAAATATATTGATATGTATAGAAAAAAGAGTATAATATAATTTATATCAATTTGGATTGTGACTTTAAGCAGGCAAGACCAAATGTAATATAGATACATTTTTTAAGTGTGTCTATATTACATTCGGTCTTTTTTGTTGGAAAGTTGAGGTGAAATGGAAAAATACGTAATCAGGTGTAATCATGTATTGAAAAACAAATAGAGGAAGGGAAACTATGAAAGGAAAGACAGTTAATAAAACTTTATGTGGGGCTTTAACAGCAATAATGCTTATTTCGTTATTAATGATGCCTCAAGCAGTTAACGCATTAGAACCTACAAACTTATGCTTAGGAAAAACAGCAACAGCGACTGCACAATACAACGATACAACTCGTTCTGCAGCAATGGCAATTGATGGAAATTTAGAAACATGGTGGTCAACAGATGGTTATAAACCAGCTCAATCAATTACAGTTGATTTAAAAGACAAAACAGAATTTAATAAGTTTATGATTTATTATGAAGTTGGACAAAAAATGAAATCATTTAAGATTGAAGGATCTAATGATAATCAAAACTTCACATTATTACATGAAGATGCAAAAGCAGATGGTTTTACAAGTGATCACAGTGTTGTTTTAGGTGAAAAAGTATCTTATAGATATGTTAAATTAACAGTTAAAGAAGTTATTGGTGCTTATCAAAATGTAACAATTAGAGAATTCCAAATCTATAACGTCAATGAAACAGAAAAAAATGTAAACTTAGCTTTAAATAAACCAGTTACTGCTTCAGCAAACCATGGAGCTAATTTAGATAAAGCTAATTTAACAGATGGTAAAGAAAGTACACGTTGGTCTACTGAAATGGGACCAGTTCAATGGGCTTATGTAGATTTAGGAAAAACTGAATCAATGAATACATTCCGTGTTATTTGGGAAAGCGATACAGTTTATGCAAGCGCATATAAAATTTATGTATCTGATGATAAAGATAACTTTGGTAATGTTGTTGTAACAAGAACAGACAATACAAAAAAAGATGTTACAGAAATGATTTCTGAACCTGTATCAGGTCGTTATGTAAAAATTGAAGTTACTAAACAATTTGGATATCCTTCAGTATCTGCACGTGAATTTGAAGTATCTTTAACAGATCATAAAGTTCAAGATCCTACTGCAAACGTTGCATTAAAAAAACCTGGATATGCAAGTTCAGAAGAAGATCCTAGTGTAGAGGCATCTAATGCTTTCGATGGAAATGCATCAGCTAGAGATTCTCGTTGGGGAAGTGATATTGGAAATGGTCCTCATTGGATTTATACAGATTTAGGTGAAAAATATACTGTGAAAACTATAAAAGTTTTCTGGGAAAATAGAAAGGCAACAAGTTATGAACTTCAAGTTGCTGATGAATTATCATCGCCTATGAGTGATTCTGACTGGACTACAGTAAAATCATCGACTTCAAGACCTAAAAATAAAAATGAACGTATTGTATTAGATGAAGCTGTTGAGGCAAGATATGTACGTTTAAAAATTAATTCATTCACAGCAGATGATCCTGATGGTGGAGTTACATGGAATACAATTTCTATTTATGAAATGGAGGTTTATGGTGGTGAATTAAAAGAAGATAGTTCTGAAATTGGTGATAAAATCACTATTGATGATGTTAAACCTGGAGATACTCATTTAAAAGTGAATATTCCAAGTAGTGAAGATTATGATATTACTTATAATGGAACTGATTATGAACAAGTTGTAGATACAGATTATAGAATTTATCAACCAATCGTTGATACAGAAGTATCTGTTTCATTTAAATTGGTTGATAAGAAAACAAAAGACTATACTTTTAAAGAAATCAGAAAAACAATTCCTGGAAAATATTCTAAAGAAGAAGGAGATAATGCTTCACCAGTAGTATTACCTGAACTTAGAGAATGGAAAGGATTTACTGGTAAGTATACTATCCAATCATCAAGTAAAGTTGTTTATAAAGATAGTAGTTTAAAGAAAACTGCCCAAGCTTTAGCCGATGATTATAAAGAAATGACTGGTAAGTTATTAAAAGTTGTTCAAGGAACTAAAGAAGATGTAAAAGCTGGAGATATTTATTTTGCATTAACTACTGATGAATCTATAGGTTTACAAGATGAAGGTAACATCATTGAAATTCAAGATTCTATTAGTGTTGAAGCATTTACAACAACTGGTGCTTTCTGGGCAACTCGTACTATTTTACAATCTTTAAAACAAGGCGGTAATGAATATATTAATAAAGGTATCGCAAGAGATTATCCTTTATATAAAGTTAGAGGATTTATTTTAGATGTTGGTCGTAAAACATTTACAATGGATTACTTAAAACAATTAACTAAAGAAATGTCATGGTATAAGATGAATGACTTACAAATTCATTTAAATGACAACTTAATTCCTTTAGAAGATTATACTAAACATGATAAAAATGTTTTTGATGCTTATTCTGCATTCCGTCTTGAATCTGATGTTAAAGAAGGTGGAAATGGTGGTTTAAATAAAGCTGATTTAACTGCTAAAGATGTTTGGTATACAAAAGAAGAATTTAAAAACTATATTAAAGAATCTAGAGATTATGGTGTAAATATCGTACCTGAAATTGATACACCAGCACATTCATTAGCTCTTACTAAAGTTAGACCTGATTTAAGACATGGTACTAGCGGTAGACAAAATGATCACTTAAACTTAACTACAAAATATGATGAATCAGTAGAATTCGTACAAGGAATCTTTGATGAATATATGAAAGGTCAAGATCCAGTATTTGATGCTCAAACAACAGTACATGTTGGTGCTGATGAATACAGTGCAGATGGTACTGCATACCGTAAATTCTGTAATGATATGTTAAAATATGTTCAAGATACAGGTAGAACTGCTCGGATTTGGGGAAGTTTATCATCTATCAAAGGTGATGTTGAAGTTACAAGCAAAGATGTTCAAATGAACTTATGGAACTTTGGTTGGGCAAATATGGATAAGATGTATGAAGAAGGTTTCGATTTAATTAACTGTAATGATGGAAACTACTACATCGTACCAGCTGCTGGATATTACTATGATTATTTAAATAATGGAACAATGTATAATTTAAATATCAATACTATCGGTGGTGTTACTGTACCTGCAGGTGATAAACAAATGATAGGTGGAGCCTTCGCAGTATGGAATGATATGACTGACTACTTAGAAAATGGTATGAGTGAATATGATATTTATGATCGTATTGTAAAAGGATTACCATTATTTGCTGCTAAATTATGGGGTAAACAATCTTTAGATTTAGCTGGTGCTGAAAGTGTCGCTAAACAGTTAGGAGATGCTCCAGGAACAAACTTCGGTTATGATGTAGAAAATAAAGATGGTGTTATTTTACATGAAACATTTAATACTTTAAAAAATGTAGAAGTTAAAACTGTTGATGGTAAACAAGCTTTACAATTAACTGGTAAAGAAAGTTATGTAACAACTGATTTAGAAACTGCTGGTTTAGGTAATGATTTACGTGTTAAAGTAAAAAGAACAAGTGCTTCTATTGATGAACAAATTTTATTTGAATCAGATTATGGAAGTATCAAAGCTGTACAAAAGGGTACAGGTAAAGTTGGTTTCTCTAGAGAAAACCATGATTACTCATTTAATTACATCTTACCAGTAAATGAATGGGTTGAATTAGAATTCAAAAATAGAAAAGATGTTACTGAATTATATGTTAATGGAAAATTAGTATCAACTATTGATCCAGCTAAAGATAAAACATCTAATGAAATGGCTGATTTAACTGGAAACTATAAACCATTACATGCAACTACAATGTTACCACTTGCTAGAATTGGTAGTGAAACAAATGCATTTGTTGGATATGTTGATGATGTACGTGTTGGTGTAAATGATACTTATAATTCTACTATGGAATTAGATAACGCTTTAGTTATTGCTTCTAAATTAGTAGATAAAAATCCAAATTTACAATCATTAATTAATAATGGACAAGCAGTATTAAATAAATTTAATCCTACTCAAGAAGAAATCACTAATGCTTTAAATGCCTTAAATAATGCATTAAAAGATGTAGAATATACAAAAGCTAATTATTCAAGAGTAGAAAAATACTTAAAATTAATTGATGAAACTGCATTAAGTAACTATACAGATGATAGTGTAGCTATGTTACAAGCTGCAATCAACAATGTTAAATACGATTTGCCTGTATCTATGCAAGATACAGTAGATGGATATGAATTAGCTTTAGCTAATGCATTAGCTTCATTAAAATTATCTAATGCAACTAATGTAAACTTCATTGATTCATCATTAATTACTGGTAAATCACCATCTCAAGATGCATCAAGTAGTATTGATAAAGTATTAGATGGAAATCCAGGAACTATGTTCCATTCACCATGGAATGATACAACAACTAAACATATCTTAGAATTTAACTTTAAAAACACTTCAAGTGTAAGTGGAATTTCATATTTACCAAGACAAACAGGTTCTAATGGTATCTTAACTAAATATGCAATTACTGCTAAAAAAGCAGGTTCTAATGAATGGACACAAATTGCAACTGGAAATCTTAAAAATGATGCAACTGAAAAACAAATCATCTTTGATCAAGCTTATGATGTTGATGGAATAAGAATTCAATTCTTAGAATCAGTTGGTGGATTTGCTTCAGCAGCTGAAATCAAATTCCATGATGGTACTGTTGTTGTAAATACTGAAGGATTAAAAGATGCTATTGATGCAGCAAAAGCTATTGATACAAAAGATTATTCTAAAGTATCTGTAGATAACTTAAATGATATTATCGAAGAAGCTGAAGCATTATTAAATAGTGAAAATCCAGATGCAAATGATGTAGAAGTTATGATTAAAACGTTAAATGATGCAAAAATGCGTTTAATTTTAAAAGCTAACAAAACTACATTAAAAGAATTAGTAGATACAGTAAGTGTATTAACTTCATCTGATTATACAGCTGATTCATGGTTAGATTTTGAAAATGCATTAGAAAATGCAAATGATGTATTAGATGAATCTGAACCAACTCAAGAAGACATTGATCAAGCATACGCTGATTTATTAAATACTTGTAGTGATTTAGTAAATATTTATACATACGATAGCTTACAAGATTTATTAAATAAAGCTAATGGATATGAAGCTAAAGACTATACAACAGAAAGTTATGAAAACTTACAAAAAGCAATCACTGCTGGAAAAGCTGCAACTGCAGATATGTCAAACAGTGAATTAAAAGTTTTAATTACATCTTTAAATGATGCAATTAATAAATTAGAAAAGAATGAAATTAAAGTTGAAGATGGAAGTCAAACTAATCTATCAAAACCTGGTCAAGTAACACCATCTGTAAAAGAAGATGTTGCTACAGGAGACAAAGCAAATGTATTACCATTTGCCTTAACTTCATTACTTTCATTATCATCAATTCTTTACTTCATGAAAAGAAGAAAAGAAAACAACTAGTCTAATCACGAAAAGGACCTAATGGTCCTTTTCATTTTTGAGTTTTACAATTGCCTATGAAATTGTTCAATATTATGGGATAAGTAGTGATGAATAAATCCACTATAAAAGAAATCATGGATATATTCCACTGTGGGGTGCTGTGAAGGTCTTTACATTTGGATCAATTAGAAATTTATATGGAATATTGAAACCGAGTGATAAAGACTATATTGCTAAATCTATTTTTACTGTTAATGATCAAAATAAAAGAGCTTCAAAATTACATACTTATCTCCAGTTACTTGTTGTTGCAAGAAATCTATGTGCACATGATGAATTATTTTTTAATTTTGTTCAAGGTGTAATCAATATATCTATAACACCATATCATAGCCATTTTAAACTTAACAAAACACAAAATGGCGAGCTAATTCAAGGGCGATAAGATTTATTTGCATTATTAATTGTAATTAAACATCTTGTTAATAAAACGAGATATAAAAAATTTATTAACACTTTACATAAGGAAATTGTAAAACAAGCTAATAAAAGTCAATGTTATACATATGAGGAATTGCTTAATTATGTGCATTTGCTTGAAAGCTTTGAAAATATTGCATTCTTGTAAACTATTTTTGTTAGGTATTCTCAACCATGAGTTTTATTTAAAGATTTTAGATTGACTTCTACTCGATAAAATGATTTTATAAGTCCAGGTTGAGAAGGGTATTGACTACGGTCGGTATCCTCTTTTCTTTTTATTTAAAAAATATATATATACGAATACTTTATAAGTAAACCTAATAGTAAATACAATAAAAATGATTGTGCTATAGTTTTATGCAAGGGAGTCATTGAAGAATAGAAATAACGATTCTCTTAATTCTTCAAATCTGGATGTAGATATTACTCTGGATTTATTGTGCAGTAATACACAGTCGTTATGAGATAACTTACTAATACGTTTTACAGTTTTATATTTATTTAAAAGATATAGCGCTGTATCAGTGAATTTATTATTAAAGAACCCTTTAAATTCAGGAAACTCGACATCGAGAATACCTGTAAGCACTGTTTGATGCTTACTATGTTCGTCGATTAATGAATTTCTAGCACGTGTTAGCTGTTTTAAAGCTTCAGTATGGTATGATGAGTATACATAGGTTCTAGAGGCACCTGTTGATACGAATCGTGCTATTTGGGAAGCGTCGATTTTATCGGTTTTGGTTTTTCTATTGGACAAAGCGTTAGTAAAACGTTTGACTTGAAGAGGGCTCAATTCGCCAAAGTCATATCCAATAGATGATAGAAAGAGTTTTAAATTCTTTCCATAAATACCGGCTGCTTCTAGAACTATTTTGGTTTTTTGGGATTCTAACACAACTTCACCTTCAGAAGTGAAGATGAAACAGTCGTGTTTATATTTGGCAATATCAATGCCGACATAATACATATAAGTTTCCTCCTTATGAATGTGATATATGGGCTGGTTTCGAACACAGTGTTTTTACATGAACTTAATCTTGTGAGAAATGAAACATCGAGTGTTATCTAACTAATCAAAGCTGTAAATAAAAAACTGTGGTCCGATACTCCTTAAAATGGTCTACGCCACAGTGAAAAAAACAAATCCACAGCCCAAAATAAATATTAAATTATAAACAATTCCCAAGAAAGACAAATATATTAAAGTCAAGTAGAAAATTATGAAATAGTATAAAGTATAAAGTATAAATAGCGATAGGTAAGGTTTTGATGTTATCTCTACCTTTTCCCCTGCTCCATACCGTACGTGTTGATTGACGGTCTATCTTTAGGAAGCGGTTTATTTTTATTTCGGTAATTTACATAAGTCATTCTGCCCTCTGGAGTGTAAGGTGTCATCTTCAGATTAAATGGTTTGGCTTCATATCGAATATGAGTAATAAATGCTATTGTGATTCCTATCCACATATCCTCGTAAGGTATAGCAAACGTCTTACTAATATACCCCTCGTGCCTATGTAGCAGATTTGATAAGTCCTTTAGAGAAATTTGCTATTCATTATATTTGTCGGGATACATTCTTTTCCAAGTAGGTAACGCACTATTGTTTACTCTTCGGTTTATTACATGGAAAGCATGGGAACTTCTCCCAATATTTATATATTCAGCAATTCCCATAATGACCGAATTTATATATTGTATTTGTATGATTCTGCTATTTACTGCTGAGTAATTCCTTATATCTCTAATTTCTTTACAAAGGTTTTGTATCTTCTTACTTAACCTTTTCATATCGGGTAAGACTTACCAACAAAGTGTTACTTTGGTTTTCTCCTCTGACAATTCAAGTTTCAGCTTATACTTGAGGTACTTGCTTAATTCTCGTTTCAGTCTTTCCGCTTCTTTCTTAGATGATGTCAAAATCACTCAATCATCAGCATCTCTGAAATTGTACTTTGGAGTTATTCCTGACCATTTTAATCTTCTTGAATTATTTCATTTGCACTTACATATTTTATGTGGTTCATAGTATTTTCTTCCTATATACTAGTCAAAATCATTAAGATACACATTTGCCAGTAACGGCGATAATATTCCACCTTGCGGCGTTCCTTTGTCATCGTTTTTTAACATATCATACTCAATGTATCCGACCGATAGCATAGCCTTGATAATTTGAATTATGCGTTTGTCATGAACCCCTATACCCAAAAGCTTCTTTAACAATATTCTATGATTGATGTTGTCAAAACAGCCTTTTATATCGCCCTCTAATGCCCAGATTGATTGGTCTTTAGATTTATAGCTTGCATTGATTACATTGACAATATCTCTGATTGCGTGTTTTTGTGAGCGATATGGTCTGAACCTATAACTATGTGGATAAAATCTTGCTCCGCATATTGGTTCAATAATTATCCTTATACACTCCTGTACAATCCTATCTAAGATTGTTGGTATCCCGAGAGATCGCTTTTTACCATTTTCTTTGTAGATATATACTCGTTTAACAGGTTTTGGTTTGTAAACGCATATTGATTTCTTGACCAAGTATATTACTTCATCTTTTGGCGTTTGCAGGTACTTATCCATTTTTATTTTATCTTCTCCGGTAGTTTTACTACCTTTGTTAGATTTTATATTATGAATTGCCGTTACAATGACAATTTCGTCTGTTACCTCTTCTAAAAACCCTGTAAATACATTTCCTGTTTTTTATTTTTCGTAAAGTAAATCCAGTAATTTCTTTAAATCTGTTTCATTTGAAAATTTTACGTTTATATGCACAAGCTATCACCTCGCAGTTCGATGCCCTTTATTTCAGAGGGTTTTACTAATTTTAGTTATTTTTTTCGTGAAATCTGTAAATTATTCTGACTAGTCCCCTTTGCCTTGAGTATTTCAACTCATGCGGTTGGCTTTCCCAACCTCAGACTACTATGGGACTGCTGACTTCCTGTATTTTTAATCACTCTGTACAGCTCTAAATACAGGTTCTCACGCGTTACTAAATCTCTATCCTTGTGTAAATTCAACTACTTGAAAACCTTAGGTTTCCACCTTACACCGTAGAGACAAGCATATCTTGAATTACAGTTAAATATGCTCTGTATGATATTTCATTCATACAGGAATGTATTGAAAAACCAGCAATACATTCTTCCTAATCTTTCATCCTTTCGGGTGCTGCAATTCTTACGATGCTGCATAGATTTCTTTAATGTAACCATAGTTTTCAGAAGACCGCACTATTTATCCCATATTCATTTTCATGAACTTAGGTATTCAAGTTACGACTTTATCACGCTTTATACATGAAATGTACAGACATTTCTGCATAGTGAAGTATCATCTCGCACACCATTTCCGGTTTTGATATGCCATCATCAATGTTAATTCAGTGTGGCAAGGGCAATTCTACCTTGACTTTGAGATTTAAGTTCTGACAGTTCATTCTTATTTCTAAGTGATTTCTGTCGGTTGATTTCGGTAGTTTAATCACTCCTTCCTTATTCAACAATGTTTCACACAATACTTGAAATTATAGTATTTGATTTTTGAAATTCTGAATGGAAATATATTGAAAAGAACTATTGTTAAAATAGCTTATTTCAATAAAATGTGTGATTTTCTAAAAGTTTTGACTATTTGAGTAAATTTATATCAAAATCTAGATTATTTATTTCAAGATGGTAAAGGATCCTCTATTCTTACACGATGTCCTAACGCGCAAAGGTGTCCTTTGCTTGGGTTCGCTTTAAATGATAGTAATTATTAAATACAGGGTTATGGCGTATTACTACTCTATAAAGTGTTGTTCTTAGATATTTGTATTTCTTTTTTGTTATGGCTGTTTTATCAGCTGTGAATTCGCCAGATTCGCTTATATTATATAAGTATTCGCACCTGCAAATTTACTTAATTTTCCTGCGTTTGGGTATTTACTAATATTACCAAGTTCAGATAAAATAGAAGTATCATCATATTTTCTTAAGATATTTAAATAGGTAATGGCATATTCGTTATTGAATAGTGTATTAAATTCAGGAAAAACGAGATCATCTTTGGGGGACGTTCTTCTTACGATTCATATCGACTGTTAATTGTATACGATAACGTGATGATTTGTGATTGTGAAATTGAATCCACTTCAAAGGTATCAAAAAACTGGTGTGTTTAGAATTCAAAAGACTCATGCAACTAATAATAAACGTGATACGAAGAAGTGGTAAGATCCTTTCGTAAAAGTCGAAGCAATAAGGAAAATGATACAAATCTACATTCACAATTACACATCTTATCATAACCTGAAATGATACCAAATAATTCAGGTGATAAGGAGAGTTGGTATATTAGATTTATTACCCTTTATATGAGTAACTTTAATATACCGAGATGAAAGTAGAAATAAAAAAATTATCATTAGCTAACTATGGTGATTTTTTAAATAATACAAAGATAAATTGTTACAAGATAGTATTGTTATTTCAAAGAGTATAAAGGTTTCTGGAAACTCGGAAAATAAAGAAAAGGCGGATGAGAAATATCTGAAATCTATTCTTGAGGACTTTTTGAAAAACAGTTTAGAACAGTAGAATGAATTATAAGGAAAGGAGATTTACAGCCTTTCACTTGTGAATTGAAAAAATATTTTCTTGACAAAAGAAACCGCTTACGATAATATTAAGTTGTAAACAGAAGAATTATATAGACTTGTTACTTAATCTATGTTATTAAGGCAAATTCTAGTATGGGTTATATGAAAAATTAACCTGTATTTGAATTTGCTTTTTTCTGTTTTATAAGGTGAAAGGGGTGTTAGCTATGAAATATGAAGATAAACAAATTTTAGTTGTTAAAAGTATTATTAATAATAATATTGTAATTGTTAGGGACTTCAACGGCCGAGAAGTCATAGCAATAGGCAAGGGATTGGGATTTAAAAAACATAAAAATGGGTTTGTTTATCCTCATGAAGTCATGAAAACATATGTTTTAGTTGGTAAGACAATCAATGGGATGTTTACTTTGTTTGAAGAAGTACCATTCGATGTTATAGAAATAGCCCAAAAAATAATTGATTATGCCTCAAATCAGCTTGGAATCACATTTAATGTGAATTTATTAAGTGGTTTAGCAGATCATATTAACTTTAGTATAATGCAATACAAACAAGGATTACAGACCTCTAAACTTGTGAATGAGGAAGTCAAAAGATTTTATAAGGAAGAATATCTTATAGGAATATATGCAGTAAATTTAATTAATGAAAAATTTGATATTCAGTTACCAAAAGATGAAGCAACATCTATTGCTTTTCATTTAATAACTGCTACTGAGAATAAATCGAACCATCAAGCATTAGTAATTATGCAAGGTGTATCAGATATTATTAAAATAGTTGAAAAGCATTTAGGAAGTCAATTGAATGAAGATACATTTATTTATTCAAGGTTTGTCATTCATTTAAAATTCTTTTTAGGAAGTATTCTCAGTAACCAAATTGAAAATATAAATCTTGAACTTAATTCTATTTTTGTTCGGTTAAATACAAAGTATAAAGAAGTTAGAATATGCATTCAAGAAATCACAAAATATGTTTTAGAGCATTTTCATTATCATTGTAGAGATGAAGATTGCATTTATTTAATGATTCATATCGTAAGACTATATGATAGAAAAGGCTATAAGGAGGATTAGCAAATGAGTAGAATTAATTACGATGAATTAGCATCAAATATTATAAAAAATATTGGCGGTGAAGAAAATGTAAAAATGGTGACACATTGTGTAACAAGATTACGTTTTTATTTGAAAAATATAGATACTGCAAAAGATGAAGAAATTAAACAATTACCAGGTGTTTTAGGAGTTGTGTTTGGAAATGGGCAATATCAAGTGATTTTAGGAGAACATTTATTTCCGGTTTTTGATGTAATTATAACAAAATATGCTATAGAAACTGAAGGGCCAATTAATGAGAATCTTGATGGTGATCTTATAAATGAAAAAAGAAATTTAAAATATTACTTTGAAAAAGTGATTACTTTTATGTCACAAGCATTGACACCATTTATCACAGTGGTTTATGGTGCTGGGATGTTAAGAGTTGTATTATCTTTAATATCGTTTTTTGCTCCTGAAGTGGACAAAAGTTCAACATATCAATTATTTAATTATATGGCATTAACTCCATTTTATTTTATGCCTATATTAGTTGCATATGGAACTTCAAAAGTATTAAAATCAAACCCAGCATTTGCTATTGCTATGGCAGCTGCATTATTGTATCCAGATTTTAATTCTTTGATGGCAGCAGGTGAGCCGATTTCAATGTTTAGTATACCTGTTCATTTAGGAACATATGGAAATACTTTATTGCCAGGTATTTTTGCAGCAATTTTGTGTGCATATCTTGAAAAGTGGTTTTATCGTATTATTCCCGGTATGCTAAAATCTGTATTTGCACCATTGTGTATATTTTTGGTTGGTTTTCCAATTACAGTTCTTGTGTTAGGACCAGCTGGTTCAGTGGTTGGATCTTGGATTGTTACTGGAATTGTATGGTTACAAGCACATGCCGGTGGTATGGCTCCTGGTATTATTGCTGCAACTCACCCATTCCTGGTTATGATGGGAGTTAATATGTTAATGGTAGGACCAATGACAGAGTTATTGGCACGTGTTGGTTTTGACAGTGTATTTAGACCAGGTTGGATCATTCATAACGTTGCTGAAGGTGGAGCATGTATGGCAGTTGCTTTAAGAACAAAAAATAGTGACTTGCGTACAACTGCAATTTCTGCAGGTGTAGGAGCATTTTTGTCAGGGGTAAGTGAGCCGGCATTATATGGTATTAATTTACGATTAAAGAAACCAATGATTGGGTTAGTTTTAGGTGGATTTGTAGGTGGTAGCGTCGCAGGTATTATGGGTGCAAAAGCATTCTCTATGGGATATTCAAGCGTATTGGGAGTTGTTATTTTTGAACAAACAATTTTTGCTATTCTTGCTGGAATTGCAGCAGCATTTCTTGTTTCATTCTTTATCACACTTGTCTTATATAACGGTAAAGAGAAAGGTGAGTAAATGATGTTCTGTTTTCAAAGAAAAAAAGAATATTTTCCTAATCATAGCATTGCTGCTGTGACTACTGGGCAACTCATTCCTTTAAGTGAGGTTAAAGATCAGGTTTTTTCACAAAGAATGATGGGAGATGGTATAGCAATTATTCCAGATGGTGATTATATTGTTGCTCCATGTGATGGTGTAATAAAAATGATTTATCCTACTTTGCATGCATTTGGAATTGAAAATAATGATGGATTGGAAATACTTGTTCATATTGGAATAGATACCATTAACTTAAAAGGACAAGGATTTAAAAAATATGTTAAAGAGGGACAAAGAGTCTCATTAGGGGATAAAGTCATATCTGTTAATAATTATCAGTTAAAAAATAATGGTATAGATTTAACTACAATGATGTTATTTCCAAACAATAAGTTTCCTTTAAAGTTTGTTTGTAAAGGTAAAGTAAAAAAAGCAAAGACAATAGTAGCAATGTATGAAGTAAAAGAGAAAAGAGGGTAAAAAAGATGAGTAAAAGATTAAATAAAAAAGTTCCAACTGGCTTTCCAAATCATTTCTTATGGGGAGGAGCAGTGGCTGCTAATCAATGCGAAGGTGCATATTTAACTGATGGGAAACAAATGTCAACTGCAGATATAAAAGCAAGAGGTTTTTTTGGTGGAATAAGACGTGATGCTGATTATTATCCAACACATAATGCAATTGATTTTTATCACACATACAGAGAGGATTTAAAATTAATGTCTGATGCCAATTTCAACATTTTTAGAACGTCGATCAACTGGACTCGTATTTATCCAACTGGTGTTGAAAATGAACCAAATATGAAAGGGATTGAATTTTATAAAGATATGTTTGAATATTGCCATCAATTAGGAATGAAAGTCATGGTAACAATCTCTCATTATGAAACACCATTATACCTAGTTGATAATTATGGGGGGTGGGACAATCGTATATTTATCGATTTTTATATGAAGTTTGTAAGAACAATTGTAAATTATTTAGGTGATGTTGTTGATTATTGGTTAACTTTTAATGAAATAGGAAATGCTGCAGTTAAGCCAATTTGCTGGGATGCTGCTTGTATTCATCCTGATAGCCAAAATTTACTTCAAAGAATGTATCAAGCGGCACATCATCAATTTGTTGCTAGTGCTTTGGCTGTTAAATATATTCATGAGCATGCATCAAAAGCGCAAGTAGGAGCTATGATTGCATATAAAACCGTTTATCCATATACTTGCAAGCCTGAAGATGTTATTGCGGCAGAAAAGGAAAAAAGAAAAGAATTTTTCTTCTCAGATGTTCAGGTGAGAGGTCATTATCCAGATTACATATGGAAATATTTTGAAGAAAATAATATTACAATACAATTTGAAGAAGGTGATGAAGAAATCATAGCATCATATCCAGTAGATTTCATTACATTTAGTTATTATAGAAGCAGAGTTGTATCGGCGGAAGAAACAGAAGCTGCAGAAAAGATTATTGATACCAATACATTAGAAGGTATTGAGAATCCTTATCTTCCAAAAACGGATTGGGGCTGGACAATTGATTCAGATGGTTTGATGTTAGCACTTCAGGAATTAGCAGGTCGATATGAAAAACCACTGTTCATTTCAGAAAATGGATTGGGTGCAATTGATACTGTTGGAGAAAATCATACAATTAATGATATATATCGTATTCAATACATGAAGGGCCATATCGAAGCTATGAAACGTGCTATTGAAAATGGTGTAAATTTATTTGGATATACAATGTGGGGACCAATTGACATTGTGTCAAATGGGACTGGACAAATGTCTAAACGTTATGGAATCATTTATGTAGATTTAGACGATAATGGACATGGAACAGGAAAACGTTACAAAAAGAGAAGTTATGATTGGTATAAGAAAGTGATTGCTTCAAATGGTGAAGAATTAAGTATAGAAAAATAAACCATTACTAAATATCCTGGTCAAATTGACTAGGATATTTTTAAATGCAATTCATTCTAAAGGAGAAAATAACATTTAGTTAAGTTATAGAATTTGTACGTAAATTTTTGGAAATATTAGTATAAAGAAGTCAAGTGATAAGCTAGGTATTTCAGAAGAAAAAATTAAACAATATGAAAATAATATAATTTTTCTATTAATCGAGGACACTTTCAGACATAAAAAATGTTTAGCAAGTTCAGTGGTCTTGAAAGAATCGTATACTTTTAGATTTATATATTGAATCATGGAAAGGGTTAGAGGGGAATATTTCACATTAGAAAATTCATGAAGTTCCTTTGTGAAATGTATAATTGCACTATCTCTGACTGCTAGAATCTGGGCTAAGTTTTTTGTGATTCTACTTTTCTTATATAAAAATCTCTAAGTCTTATTGTATCAATTATATCTTTTCCAACATGTATTGCCAAAGAATAGAATTTTCTAAGTACTATAATAGTATAAGATAATACAGTAAATTGTCTTTCAAGAAATATTTGTGCCGCCCAATGAAATGTGGGGAATGGAGAAAATGATTAATAATATGAATTTTAGTGAAATTGTTAATGACTATTTCCTGGCAAAAGAGAGAATTGTAGTAATAATTGACAATCAAGCTAGTATCTATAACTCATATTCCGTAACATCGGAAAATGTTATAGTGTATTTTTTAGAGAAAATAAATCAATTGAAAAATTTTGAAGAAAAAGATATAATTATAAGAGAAAAATAAAAAAATATATGATTTTAAGCGGATATTGCAAAACACAAAAGTGTATGCTATAATATCCGGTGTAGTAGAAGTATTTATACATTTGTATATTGGTACTATAAATAGCAATAATAACTAGTAATTTAAATTATTGAATGTGATTTTAGAAGATTTTAAATAAAACACAGATTCCAGTTGCCGGCACCATAATTTTATTTCAATAACTTTATCTGATTATTTAGAAAAGTTATGAATGTCTATATATGAAGCGATAAACTGTATTCAATTTGTCGCTTTTTCGTTTTATCATATTTTAAAAGAAAGCAGAAAATTAATAAATGTAATATAAAGTTGTAATCGATTTTATAAATTCAAACATTTAATTATAGATTGATTTTTTAATTACATGAAGAATATGTGAAGAAGTAGATTATATATTCTATTTATTCATTTATAAGTTCATTGATTCTTTAAATTGGAATTAACCATAAAAAAGATGAACAAAAGTTCATCTTAGTGTTTCAAATGGTGACCCGCAGGCGATTCGAACGCCTGACCCTCTGATTAAAAGTCAGATGCTCTACCGGCTGAGCTAGCGGGTCATAGACACTTAACAGTGCCATATAAAAATAACATAGTTTTGAAATAATGTAAAGCTATTTTGGGAAAAAATAAATTAATTTAGCAATGTTTTTCTTATAATGATGAAAATTGTTATAATTATTCAGCATAAAGAGAACATGAATTAGTAAAAGAACTAGCTGATATAATAAATAGTCCTAAAGATTTTGATCTTTAGGACTTCTTTTTGCTTGGGCGGGAAGGTCATATATTTTTCGTAGCTCTGAGATCGTTTGATAGATTTTAGGTTTATAAGTTTTTAAAGCATTTTTTTGATAATATAGAGAAGCAATTTTTTGATATAAATCATAATTATATTTTTTTATACAATTAAGGAAATAGGGTTTAGTTTGCCCTCGTAAATAGAGAGTACCGGGTAACACATAATCAGCATTTACTTTTTTTGCCATTTTATATAATCCATTTAAATTTCCGGGTTGATCAGTGAGATAAGGGATAATTGGCATAATGTGAATACCAGCATGAGCTTTAGTTTCCTTTTTGATTTGGTCAATTACTTTAAATCGTTCAATAATAGGTGAACTTCCTGGTTCGATGATTTTACGTAAGTCATCATCAACAGTAATAATAGTACAAGCAATATTAACATAGGTTATTTTTGATAATTCATTGATTAGTTCAATATCACGAAGGATTAATGATGATTTGGTAGAAATAATAATAGGTGTTTTATACTTAATCATTAATTTTAAAATTTCTGGCATTATTTGTAATTGTTCTTCTAAAGGCTGATAACTATCACAAACACCCCCAATATTAACTAATTCGTGTTTCCATTTAGGTGATGATAATTCTTTTTCTAAACAAGATAAAATATTCTCTTTATAATAGATCGTGCCAAAATAATCATTGTTGTCAAGGTATTTATGACTGTAAATAGCATAACAATAAATACAACCATGTTGACAGCCGCGATAGATATTTAAATCCCACTTAAAGGGAAATCGCCCACTAACTTTATTTAAGGCGCTTTTAGATTCTAATGGTTGATATTTCATTTTATCACCTTCTGATTTAATCATAACATATTGCTTGAAATATGTATGTAAAGAATCGTTGTTGGGAATATTAATTCTACATAATTCTAATAATTGTTATGATTAAATAAAAATAAAAAGGATGAATGGTGATGAAGACTAAATATGTGCTAGTATTGATGGCAATGATGTTTGTTATTAGTGGCTGTAGGGAAGAGGTAACAAAGGAAGTAGGAGATACAACGATTAATATTGCAGAACTAAATGGCAAAAGAGAAATTGATAAAAACGATAAAATATTTGCGAATAATAATCAGGGGAAGCATGATTTATTAATGTTGATGGCTAATAGTGTGGATCATTATAATTTAATTAGTGGAACAATGCTTTCAACGTTAAGCTATCAAGGACAAAAAAGTGAAAGCAAGTATATTTTTCAAGTTAATGTTCCAGAATATCAGTCATATATTTATTTAGTTCCTTCAAAAAATGAAGAAAGCCAAGTAACTTTTAGAGATAGTGAAAGAATGTATTTTTTTGTTGGAGATTTAGTGAGTTTAAATAATAACTTAGATGAATTAATCAATAAGCAAATGATGACAGTTGAGGATGTAAGTAAAGATGATAGCTTATTTAAATATAAAGATTTGACACTTGAGGAAAGGGTTGAAAATATGGATATTAGTCGAGTAGCTAATGATTTGTTTGGCGATGTAGCGCCATATTTATTACCTGAAGATATTGCACTCAGACAAATAGGTACTGCTTATAATAATTATGAAATAAAGGGAGAAGAAAAATATCTTAATCGAGATACTTATAGAGTAGAGGGGAAAATAAATGATAGTCTCTATAATAGTGATAGCACTTTTTCTATGTTGGTCGATAAACAAACTGGAATTGTTCTTAAATATACTAGGACTACAAAAGATAGTCTGGTAGAGATGAAGATGGAAGGTATTTCGATTGATGAAATGAATGAAGAGAATATGTATGCTAAATATCTTAGTCAAAAGTAGAATTTTTACTACTTTTTTCTTTTTTGATAAAAAAATAAATTTTTTTCATAAAAAGGGTTGCATCATTCTAGGGATAATGATATTATATTAGGGCACTAAGTTGCTTGAATAGCTCAGTTGGTAGAGCAATCGGCTGTTAACCGATCGGTCGTAGGTTCGAGTCCTACTTCAAGCGCCATGGCCTGTTGGAGAAACGGTTAACTCACATGCCTTTCACGCATGCATTCACGGGTTCGAATCCCGTACAGGTCACCATTATGGAGGTTTAGCTCAGTTGGGAGAGCATCTGCCTTACAAGCAGAGGGTCAGCGGTTCGAGCCCGTTAACCTCCACCATTTTTGTTATAAGCCGGCTTAGCTCAATTGGTAGAGCAACTGACTTGTAATCAGTAGGTTGAGGGTTCAAGTCCTTTAGCCGGCACCATTAAATATGCGGGTGTGGCGGAACTGGCAGACGCACTAGACTTAGGATCTAGCGCCTTCGGCGTGCAGGTTCGATTCCTGTCACCCGCACCATTATTTATAAAATTTACTCAAGTGGGTAAGTTATCGTTCGATAGCTTACCCACTTTTTTTCGTTTTTAAATGATATTTCAAGGAGGTGAGATAAAATGATAGTCGATACTAAAAAAAGCGATACGGTGGAAGAAAACAACCGTAGAGCAGAGCGTTTGTTTGAATTGATGAAAGTTAATCTTATTCCGTGGATACGGGATCTGTTAAAAGAAAATGAAATGCAGCCCAGCGACATTGAAAAAATGTTTGATAAAAAGAAAAGGATTATTTCTAATGCTATGAGAGGTGATTATCAGCCGTCAATTCAGTTTTATATAAAAATGGGAATAGTTTTAGATAAATCTCCAGGAGAGGTTCTTGACAGTGTTATCCTTTACGAACAAAAAAATAATATAAAAAAGAAAAAAACTTAAATTAATAATAACTCTGTTTGGCGACAAGGGCTATTAATTTAAGTTTAAGTAAAAACACGAATACCCGGATTGTATCAAATTTCAAAATAGAAACCGTCAGAAACCGTTCAATCAACACAACTGTATAACCTGTATAACCTGTATAACAAACTGTACGGCTAAACAAACTGTGTGGCAAACCGTGTGGTAAGCCGTGTTTTGTAAAAAAATGTATTTAATTAATACAAAATGATTATAGCAAGATTAATAGACTATTTCAATGTTTTCAGTACTGAAAATACGATCTGAAATAAAAAAAACATTAAAGCAGAGCTTTAATGTCTATTTAGGAGGATAACGAGCAGATGATTACCAATAACACTTACGTGTCTTACGATACATGCGGTTCCAGAGATGATATCAACAGCTGGCTTAACACCGGTCATGATATCTTCAGCAACCGTTCAGACTACAAGACGGTGATAACACATCAGTGTGATTATAAGGACATGCATTCTTATACCTATGGCAGAAAGAAGAATAAAAAGGTTTACTCTAACATCTATGCCCATCAGATGGAGGTTATGATTCCAGTTGCTATGACGGATTCGCTTAAACATGATTTTATCAAAAAATTCATGTGTGCAGTAAATCCGCTTTACAAACTGAACAGTTTTCTGTACTGCTATAAATTTATCACTAAAGGCAAAGGAAGTTATATTAGTATTCTGTGTTTTACAAGAAAGTATTTCAAAAGACAGCGGTTAATGACCGTTACCTATGAAAAGGATTATATTTACAGCAGTAAGACAAAAAGGCTGTGTAAAAAAGATGATCCGGATGCAGTACTTGTTCATAAGAAAGGTGATATAAAAAAAGATGAAAACGGCTCTCCTGTAAAAGAAACTTTCTTTGTTTCTAAAACAGAGCAGGAAATATTTAAATATACTTCTTTTATCCGATTTCATAAGCGTCTTTTAAAAAATGCCGAATATGCAGCTATGCTGTTAGACCGGGATTTCTGGAATAAAAAAATAAAATATTTTTCACGGATAACAATAAAAAAATCTGGTTTTAAAAATAAAGAAAAGATACATATAAAAAATCAGCTGATAATCAGGCTGAATTCCCGTATTAATTCTATGCAGACTGCATTACAGGAAGGCAGGTACTGGAACAATTCCACGGATATTGAAAAAGCCTTTCATAAGATGATTCATCGTATTAACGGTCTGTTATATCTGACAAGATGGACCGATCCGGTGAGCGGCAGTTCGATTTATCTCGGAACAAAACAGTCTGTCACATGTTTAAAAGACAATATTTCTTTAATAGAGGAGCATATAGAACAGCTTCTAACGCAGTGGTGGGCTGATGAGGTATACAGCGATGATGATTTTACAGCTGTCCAATATACGGAACATGAAGCTGATTCGGTTAAATCTTTAGTTGAAACCGATAAATACTGGAAAGATTTCAACAATAATAAGTGGAGCAAGAACCGTTACAGCTATGAGGAGGCTCTTGAGTATTCAAGAACTCTTGTAAACTGCAGGAACTGCATCAACTGCCTTGACTGCCGAAACTGTAAAAACTGCACTGACTGCATAGACTGCAGCTGCTGCACTGGATGCTGTAACTGTTTTGGATGTGTTTTCTGTATCAGGGCAACTGATCAGCACCATTATATGGAGAAACCTTCAAATAATGGATACTGGGACGACAGCTTAATAAATACATATCTAAATTTGAAAGAAAGAGAGGCGGCTTAAATGAAAAAACTGCAATGCTATGTTGCATCAAGTTTTGATGAACTGAACAAAAAATGTGGATATGGAGTAATTATGAAAGAAGAATGCAGACCAATTGATATTATAAGCGGTTTTACAGAAGAATCATGGCAGATAAAGAGCTGTCAGGTTGGAGGATATCTGATAGGGGTTTTGAAAGGAATTCAATATGCGATAGATAATAATTATGATGAAGTCACGATTTTTTACAACTTTGAGGGAGCAGACAAGTATACAAAAATAAGAAACAGTGAAGGACTATCAGATGTGGTAAAAACATATCTTTCAGGTTTTAAAGATCTGGAACAGAAGATTGATATAAAGTTTGAAAAGGCTAATATGAACCTGTTTATTCCAAGAACAAATTTACAGCGAGCATATAATATATCCAGAAAAGCAACGCAGGAAGAATTTGATGAATTCCATATTCTAAACAAGAAAAATTTCAAGCCTTAAAATAGGATGTTTCTATAACGGAATAGATAAATATACTGTACAGAATATTAAAAAAACAAAAAAGGTGAAATGTCTCAATTGGTACAAATTAGATTATAAGAGCATTAACATACAAAAATCATATTATATCGTTAGAATAACTGATACAATGATTAGAGTTTACTGGAGAGGGGTAATGATCGATGCTAAATGATAATGACAAATCTAATAACTGCAAAAGAAAAGTAAATATAAAACTATCTATTGAAAATGTTAAAGTTGTTTTAAACAGAGTAAGTGAGCTGATGCTCGATCATGCCTATTCAGTAGGTGCAAATATTTCATCATTTTCTGCCTCTGTAATAAGGATGTCTGACGGCAGTTTAGAAAGCGGTGATTATAAGTTTATTAAAAGTGTATGCAAGTCAAATAGTAACGAAGATTATATATGCAGAATTCTTGAAGCTGTAAATATGTTGAAAAATGAAAAACAGAAAAATGTAATTATTCTTCGCTATTTCTATAACGCTACATTTAATGAGATACGTTATGGTTATTATGATCCAGTAGATGATGTTGAGTTTGAACCTATCTGGCAGGTATATAAGCTTCGTGATAATGCGTTGGCAGAGCTTATTTATCTGATTGATGACGTACTGGTCTATGAAGATGAAAATATAAGGAGCAAGAACACAAAAACTGTAAAAGAAAGTAAAAGTAAAGAGCGAATCCCAGTTAACTATGTGGCTAAGAATGGAATGCACGGGACTATACGTTTAAAAGATTATGAAGATTTTTTAAACTGGTCAAAGCGTATGAAGATATTCAAAGAAGTAGAATTGACTGATGAAACTATTAAGAATGTCAAAGCAGTGTTCGGGGTAAAGGGTGCCACGTAGATGTTTAACATCAGATATTCGAATTTCATTTTGTAAAATGAGTTGATCTTATTAATTTATGAACATTTTTGCTATTGAGAGTAATATGAAAAATCGATATTTAATAAAAGAAAAAAGGAGAATAGAGAGATGAAAGTTATAAGTATTATCAATGAAAAGGGCGGGGTTGGAAAAACTACTGCATCAGTAAATATAAGTTACGGGTTAGTGGAAAGATTAATGAACGACGGAAAAAGAATTTTGTTAATCGATGCAGATGCGCAGGGCAATGCTACTAAATTTTTTCTGCCGGAGTTTAAATCAATTACACTAGAAGAGTTTAATATGCTGGAGGTACCGGAAAACTGCGATATTAGAAGTTCAACTAAGTTTATAAAAAATTCACTAATTAGTATGCTTGGCGAAAGAAATGATTTAAATAAACTTCTGCTTGAGGGCAAAGGGGTTATTAGGGAGTGTATTCATCAAACACAGTATCAGCAGTTGGATATTATTCCTTCAATCGGTACTGAACTTATTGCTACAGACAAGTTGCTTGGCGCATCGACAGGTCAACGGCATGTGATTTTAAAAAGGGCTTTGAGAGAAATTAGAAATGATTATGATATCGTGATTATAGATCATGCACCAACATTTAATAATATTACTGTAAATGGTCTATTCTGTTCGAATGAAATTATAATTCCTCTTAAACCAGGTGGATTTGAATTAAAGGGACTGATTGATACACTTGAGGAACTGTTTGATATTGAAGACGATTATGAATGTGAATATAAAATAAGAATATTGATGAATATGATTCCTCGTGGTGTTAGACCCGCTTACATCAGTTTTATCAATAAAATCAGAGAATTCTATGGCGATACTATTTTACAGACAACGGTAGGCTATCAGGATGCAGTTGCGTCAAGATCGACTATGAGCGGTAAATTACTGTATAACAGTAAAACTGGTGTTGGTGAGGATTATCGTAATCTTGTAGATGAATTAATTAAAGAGTTTGATAATGAAATTTAAATCCTGGTAAATTTACCAGGATTATGAGGAGGAGTAAAGGTATGGCACTTACAAATTTAATCAATGCCGATAAAGTTAGCAAGATGAATAAGAAACCTGTAGGACTAAAAACTATTGATATTGATGATATAGAAGTGAATCGGCATAATCAGTTTGATATTAATGGAATTGATGAGCTTAAATCATCAATCCTGGAATATGGATTAAGGAAACCGTTGGATGTTTATAAAATAGGTGATAGATACAGGATAAGTGATGGTGAACGTAGGTATACAGCACTTAAGGAATTAGTTGATGAGGGAAAGATAGAACCGGAAGTATACTGTATCATTTATGAAGCACCGGAAAGCGAATTAAATGATCGTTTGCGTTTGATTTTAGGGAATGGAACAAGAATAATGTCGGAACTAGATAAAATAAAAATTGTTGCTGAACTGTTAGATATATATAAACAATTGGATCCTAAACCTAAAGGTAATAAAAGAGACTGGATTGCACCTTTTATTGGTGCAAAATCTGGTAAAACGGTACAAAAATATATAAATGCAATTGAAAAGAAAGAAGAATGTATCGATATAGGAATGTATGATGAAGATAAAAAAGATAGCTGTAAAAATAAAGAGTATGGATTAAGTGAACTCTTTTCAGATTACAATAAGCTGTTAAAGCAGATCGATAAGATTAATAAAAAAGTTGAGAATACTTCTATATATCATAAAAAGATTGCAGAATCTGATGATAGGGATATTACTGTCGAAGATTCTCTAATAAATATTCATAATGTGATTGGTAAATTTAGTAGATGTATTCAAATATCAATTGAGATAGATGAACAAAATAATGATGAAAATGTTTTAGATGGTCAGATGAGCATAGATGAAATATGAGTATAAAGCAATTACAACGCTGGTAAATTTACCAGCGTTGGCAAAGGAGGGGTAATATGGGGGATTTGGTATATTCTTACATCATGTAATATGTGATGTAAGAATTGACAATGGAGAAAAAGAAAGTCAAGTGTATAGAATTTTCTCAAAAAAGAATATGAAGATGTGATAAATAAAGGATTTTATATGATTGAAACTTATTTAGAAAAATTTTGAATAATTTCTATATCTGTTTTTTCGTCTTTTGGATTTGATTTATAACAAAAGCTAATAGTGTTGTCATTTGCAAAATGTATGTATAAATCATGGCGAAGTAATCTAGTTTTATTATCGTTAAATATACTGCGATAACCCTGTACATTATTTTTACTAATACCATTTCTTTTTACTGCAAAACAATAGACACCATTATCATTGTCTCGCTCATTAAGAACAGTAATTATTTGTCTTTGTTGATCAGGTGTTGGGTTACAAAATTCTGTTGGTATAAATCTTGCAAAAGTTGTATAAAATTGAGTTTCGAAATCTCCTAGATTTTCAACATATTCAACATTAAAAAACTTTCTAATTGCAACTGTGCTTATATTAAATTCCTTACTGTTTGCTAATGTTATGAGTTCACTGTTATTATTGGTATTTATAAATTTTAGCTGAGCAATATAATACTTGTTTTTTTGTAATTGTTTGTTAAGAACTTCAAAAACAACTATATACTGAATCTTTTTATATGTGAAATCAAAAGCTGTTATACACCATCCCTTCTCATTTAAATCGTCTCTTAACAGAGTAATATTGTTTAAAATATTTGCCATTATTATTAACCTCACTTTATTTTATATATTTATTATAGGAGTATTAATACTTCTGTTCAATATGAAAGGATAAAAAATTATGAATTATGATAAAGTAAATCTTAAAATGAAGGAAAAAGGAATTAGTATTTACAAATTAGCGAATTTGATAGGATATGATCGTACTAATTTGAAAAAATTATTATTAGGGGAGATTTGTAATCCTAGAATTGATACAGTTATTAAGATAGCAAAAGCATTTAATCTAACAATTGATGAGTTTGCCGAATTGTGTGGATATAAAAATGATTAAAGGTGGAACAAATTCCACTTGTTGAAAGGAATGATAAATAGTGTTAATGAAAATAACAAACTGGAGAAAAAGTGAATTTCAGTATCTTAAAGAGAGGATGTATAGGAAGCAGCTAGAAGAAAAAATTGATTTGTATAATATGTATTCAGATGTGCTAAGTCATAAAGAAAAGAAAGAATTTGAGAAGCTGAAAAATGAAAAAAGTCATTTTATTGTGATTGGAAAAACTGTAAAATCAAAGATATTCTTTCAGCATAAAGAATATCTTTGAATTCTTAATTAGTTGTTTCTGTCTTTTACCGTTTTGCTCTTTATAAAAAATAAAATTCATTAATTATATAATGAAATAAATAGCTGAAATCATTACAATAGCAAGATCTAGGTATTTGATAAACAGGTAAATAATAAATATTGAATGCTTTGTTTTCATGTAAATATTCCTCAAGAGTATGATTACCATCGATAATGGTAAAATTACAGTCTGTAGTATTGAAATCAGTAACAATAATTTTTGAATTATAATTTATTTTTGGATTAAAATCAAAAGGAAATTCATGATATATTATATCAAAATTAACTTCACTACTTTTATATAGTTTAAGTTTATATAGTTTAAGTTGAATTTGATCATTATCTATAAGTCCAAAAGATGAGGAATATTAAAATCAATATGGTATAAACCAAAATCTCCTAAATCATAATCCTGTGTATATGGTTTTAGTGCATCAAATAAGGCTTGATGTGTTAATTGTTCATTAACTTCAATTTTTTATCCATAAGTATTGCCTCATTTCTATTAAGATATTTATATTATAGCTCATTGTTTCGAGTTATGCAAAACTAAGAAAGGAACGATATAAATGAACAAGAAATATTTTGATGAATTAATGATTAAAAAAAGTATAAGCCGATATAAACTATGTAAAATTACTGGTATTAGTTCAGGTGGGTTAACAGATGTTTTAAATAAAAAAGTTAAAAATCCACGCATTGATACTTTAATAAAAATAGCAGAAGCATTAGAACTAACGAATGATGAATTTGCCGAATTGTGTGGATACAGAAAGGGGGATGAAAATGGGTTATCACAACAAAATTGTTCTAAAAAACAGTGATCCAACAGATATAGATACTGCATTGTTCAATCATAGTGGTTATATGAATTTTTAGAAATTTCAAAAATAGATACACCTGAAAAAGCTAATGATTTGAAAACAAAAATATACGAATATTCAAAAAAAGAAAGAAATTTTAGAGAATATATAGACATTGCTTTTCTGGGGGTAGTTGTTATGGCTGTTTTAACGCCAATAATTGAATATGCACAATCGGTGTATCCCTAATTCACTTTCTTCATTTAATCGGGAAAATATTTTAATATATTTATCCACAACATTTCCAATTGTAGCTGTACCAATATGCATTAATAAATTTATGCATAAATATAACAATTATAATAATATAAGTGAGAAAAAAAGGTTGCTAATTCTTTCTGAAAAATTAAATAATTATGATTTTAATATAAGTGAATTAGAAAAATGTTTTGAAGAAGTATTGTAAAAAAGACCCGAATTTCAACTAGTGTTGTTAAAATATTGAAATAAAAAGAGTGAAGATTATTTTTGATTCTTTCTTACTTTAGAGTATAAATAAAAAGGAGGATTTAAATGCTGTTGATAAATTCAATAGTTTGAATCCTCTAATTTTATGATTGTCTAAACCAAGTAAGAACCATTATTCTCTGCACTCTTTTTTTTCTTTGTCTTCTCTAATACCTTTGCAAACAGGTTGACGCATACCTTCTTTGTTAGAAGGCATATATTGTACTGTACATACTAAATTAGGTTCTATCCAAACTGCATTATCATTTCCTTTGGGTAGATCACAATTAAATGGATGATGCTTTATGATAGTGTAATTGTATTGATCTAATGTTCTTATACTCGCACCCAAAGTGACATGTCCATAGTATTTTAAATTATTACTTGAATCGTATTTACCTAATATAAAACTTGTCATATTGTTATCTTTTTGAATATATCCGCAGAGAACGAAATCATCATCAACCAGATATTTAAATTTAATCCAGTCAGTTGAACGCTTTTCAAAGAAATATTTGCTACCTTTTCGTTTAGCAACTACTCCTTCCAGTTCTTTTGATTTGACAATATTAAATAACTCTATACCAGTATTTTCTATAACTTTCGATATAGATATACGATTATTTTCATTAATTAATCGTGGCAATTTGTTTATTCTTTCTTCTATTGGTATATCGATAAGTAAGTCATTGTCAAGATATATTAAATCATAGACAACAAAGGTAGCAGGATACTTTTCAGATAAGAGTTTTATTTTAAAAAAGTCAGTTATAACTGTACGCTTTTGAACTTCGTAAAAGTCAGGTTTACCGTTTTTAAGGACAATGATCTCTCCATCAAGAATGCATTGTCCATTAACATTGGAAAAAATATTAGAAAGTTCAGGAAACTGATTAATCAGTTCTTTGTTACGCTTATTTCTTAAATCAACACTTTTTCTATCAATATATGCAAGACATCTGATTCCATCAAACTTTAATTCAAATAAATACTCTGGTGAGTTGAACGGCTCAGATTGATTAGCAATTAGCATTGGTCTTGCTAAACGTTTATCAAAAATGTCATTCATAGTTACGATGCCATGTTATTTGATGCTTGTGTGTTAGCTAGATCAATAGACTGCTGCAGTGCAGACATTAAATCAATTACACTGTTAGGCTGACTGTCATCAGCAACTACTACTTCCTGACCGTTTATTTTAGTCTGTATAGCATCATGCAATTTAGCTTGATATTCATCGTGATACGCTTCTGGTGCAAATTTATCTGTCATAGAGTTGATTAAGGTTTTAGCCATTTCAATTTCATTTTTATCAACAGAAACCTTGTTAATAGTTGGAGCTGGTTGAATTTCTTACTGAAAAAATAGTATTTTAGCAATGATGTCTGTTTTAGTGGGATACAGCACTATAAGTTCCTCCTTTGTCCCCATAACGGTTTTAGCAATGGCAACTTTCTTTTGAGATAATAGTGCTTGTCTGAGTAGTTCAAATGCCTTTTCACCACCAGACTCTGGAACAATGTAATAATTTTTATCATAATATAATTGATCAATGTCGGTCATTTTAGCAAAATGTAATACATGAATAGTTTTATCAGTTTTTGATTTGATTCTTTCAAGTTCATCGTTAGATATTGTAACATATTTACCCTTTTCATATTCATACCCTTTTATAATATCACTACTTTTAACTTCTGAATTGCAAGAGGGACATAACTTTTGATATTTAATACGCTGGTATTTTCCGTTCTCGTCTTTACATAGTTGATTGAAACTGATAGCTGTATTTCGGGTTGTTTTATAAAGTGAAACTGGTACATAAATAAGTCCAACACTTATAGCGCTTTTGTGTGCAACTGCCATAATATCATTCCTTCTTTCATTAATATTAGATTTGACAGGAATAAAGAAAAATAAACTATAATTATTAGTTGATAACTTATTCTTTGAAAAAAATGACGTAATTTTTTTATGTTATAATTTTAATGAAGTAATTTGAAATTTTATACATATATGTCAATAGGCGAGAAATGGATCTAAACTTACTTGTCTTATAAGGGGTGATCAGATAACACTTATATTTCTTAGAAGTTAGAAAATTGAATAATGTTTGGTGATAGTGGCTAGTTGATTCAAAGCCAATTAATATTTCATTTCTCTTATTCAATTTAGATAAGCTTGATAATAATGTATTAAAACCTTGGTCATTATTATCAAAATGTATTGAATCAAGTATTATTTCACCTGTAGATAGATTGTAGATACTTGCGACGTGTTTATATTTGGCTACGTCAATACCGCAAAATAGTTTTGTCATAAAAAGACCGCCTTTCTAGAAAACTTGTCATTTCTATAGCAATCTTACTAGTGTAACCTTGCGTGACATGAAGATATCAAAATCTATCGAGCTATAAACAGATGTTATAAGATCCTATAGATTCACTCTCCTGATAAGTGGATAAACCACATAGAAATATAAGAGTATTAAGGTTCTATCTACATTGTACAAAGGTTGGAAAGAAAAAGTGATATAAATGTTACAACAAGGGACATTTTTATTATACAAGAAAGATGGTTAAATCGATTACTATGATAGAAATAAAAACTGTTATTAGAGAACTATAAAAATTTTTTAATAGTATGAAGGTTAGGGTGATAATGATAGGTTCAAGCATTCAAAGTCCTCATATATATTATGGAGGTACGAAAGGGTTCTCGGCAGATAAAGTATAAGTAGCTGGATTTATGTTTGTTGACGATTCAGTTGTTAAAGGCGATATTGTTTATACTAATGATAAATCGTTACTATGCATAAAGGCATATATTTCCAACATAAGTGGAAGTTATGCCTTTTATTTCGTTTTAAAACGGTAATAAAAATATAATCATCAAATTGTACGATGATTTATTATGTAGATTTTCCACATTAATAAGGAAGTATATGTAATTGCCCTCACTGTTGTTACGATGTTATCATATATTCGGAAAGAGAAACAGAGTTAACTTATGGGGTGAGAAAATGAATAGTCGACAAATAAAATTTTTAAAACTTTTAAAAGAACAAAGTGAGTATAAGCCCGCATCTTTCTTTGCTAAATGGTTATCAGTATCAACGAAAATCATATATAGTGATATAAATGCTCTCTACAGTTTTTTACAAGAAAATGGTCTAGATCTTGATTCTTCGCCAAGAAATGGCATTAAATTATTGGACGCAAAAAACAATCTTAATAAGCTCATAGATGAAATTAGTGATGAAAATAAAAGAGATGAGTATTCTCCAGTGAATCGACGTTTTTCTATTATAAGAAAGATTCTTTTAGAAAACAAAAGTACTACTTTAGAAAATCTATCAAATGATTTTTTAGTAAGTAAGACATCTTTATATCAGGATTTAGGACTCATTAATGAAGTATTTGAAAGACAGAATACAAAACTAAAGGTCACTAATATTGGAATTGTATCAATAGGTACAGAAATAGATTTGCAAAAATCTATAAAAGATTATGTTTTTGAAGATGATAAAGATGATTCATTATTGGATCTGAAAAGTAAATTAGAACTCTTATTTGATAAACAGCATATTGATTACGTTTTCCATTTATTATTAGAAGACTATAACGAATTAACAAATGATGTATCTATTTATTATCTGAAATCAATTATTGTTATACTTCTTATACAAATTGTTAGGTTGAAATATGGTTATCATGTTAAAACTGAAGAAACGTTCTTGTTTAATAATATACGCTATATGGAAACGTATGTTGTGGCGAATAGCATTGTTGAAATGTTGCAACAAAATTTAAATCTATATTTTAAAAATGCGGATATTGAGTATTTATGTAGGCAATTATTTGCACATCGAATAACAAATAGTTTAAAAACAGGACAAAATGAATATGCAGACTTAGTAAACGAAATTATTGAAGTTATGTCTAAAATAGAAAAGATTGACTTAAGACAAGATAAGCACTTATATAAGTCGCTGATTTATCATGTTCCTGCAATGATTCTAAGACTGAAAAAGGGAATTAAAATAAAAAATCCTTTATTAGAGAATATAAAGGAGCAGTATACAGAATTATTTACAATTGTCTGGTATGCATTATCATTAATAGAATCAAGATATAATGTTATTTTAAATGATGAGGAAGTTTCATTAATACTTGTTCATTTCCAAATAGCATTAGTTAATATCTCAAAAGCTAATAATATATTAGTTGTTTGTCCATATGGAATATCTTCCTCCCAATTAATATTGAGTAAAGTCCGTAAACTATTGCCAGCTAAAGATAATATTGAACTATCCAGAATAGAAAAATTATATCTTGCGGATTTATCTCATGTAGATTTGATTATAACGTCAGTTGATTTAGATAATATAAATGTTCCATACGTTAGAGTAAGTCCAGTTGTTACCAATGAAGATTATATCAATATTATGGACGCATATAAAAAACATATACTATTTAAAGAAGAAGTACTCAGAGAATTGAAAAATTTCTCTGCACCATATCTAAGTCAATTTATTAATCCAACATTAATTCAAATAAAGAAGAATTATAAAAATAAAAAAGAGTGTTTGGAAAACTTAATTCAAGAATTAGAAAATAGAGAATATGTTAATGAAAAATTTAGAGATTCAATCTTTAATAGGGAGAGAGCAGGAGTTACGTGTATGGATAGTGGAGTTGCTCTGCCACATGCCGATCCATCAACAATTATTACATCTAGTATATCTATACTAACTTTAGATAAACCTGTCGATTGGGGTGGTAATCTAGTAAGTCTTATTATAATGGTATGTTTAAATGAAGATCATGTTGATAAGTTTAAAGATGTTATTCAAGAAATATATCAAATCATTATTAAGAAGGAATATATAGATCAGATTGTAAAAATTAGTAGTATTGATGCAATGATAGATTTATTTTATAAGTAATAGAGGGGGAAATTTATGTATTTTGATAAAAGATTATGTATGTTTCATCAAATATTTGCTACTCAGGATGAATTGTTTGAAACAATGTTCAAAACAATGTTTCAAGCTGGTGTAGTTAAAAGTGATTATTTAGAAGGAATTAAAGAACGTGAGGAAGAATATCCAACGGGATTATTGATTAATGATATAGGATTTGCGATTCCTCACACTGATTCAAGCAAGGTTAATTATTCACAGATCTGCTTTGCATCATTGAATCAACCTGTTGAGTTTTTAAACATGGGAGATAAAAATGAAAAAATAAAAGTTGAACTAGTATTTATGTTAGCTATGAGTCAACCGCATGAACAAGTACAAATATTACAAAATTTAATCGCATTGTTTCAGAATAAAGAAGCAATTAATGCACTTAAACAATGTGAAAACGAAGAAGAATTTATGGGTATTTTAAATAGAAATGGAATTTATTAAGAGAGGGTAAAAAAATGGTTGAAGCATTACAATGGTTTATTGGTCTGGGATCAACAGTTTTCCTACCGATTATAATAATTATTATAGCATTATTTTTTGGGGTTAAATTATCAAAGGCAATTATTTCTGGGATTACAGTTGGTATTGGTTCTATTGGTTTGGATTTAGTTATTGGTTTGCTATCATCAAATTTGGGAACAGCTATTCAAACAATGGGAGAAAAATATGGTAACTCATTAAGTATTATGGATATTGGTTGTGGAGTTGGAGGGCCGCTTGCATTTTCTACAACATTAGGTATTTGTATTATACTAATTTCATTAGGACTTAATTTAGTGTTTGTTATGCTTGGTTGGACAAAAACATTAAATGTAGATATTTGGAATTTTTGGTTCCCAGCGTTCTTGGGGTTAGTTGCTAATGCAATTAGTGGAAGTTTTTGGGTTGGTCTCTTAGGAATTATAGTAGCACTTATGATTCAATGGTTACTTGCAGACTTATTTCAAGAGAAAATCAGCAATTTCTTTGGGTATCCTGGTATTGCTATTACACATATGATGGCTTTATGTGGAACGATTTTTGCAATTCCTGTTAATTGGTTATTTGATCATATTCCAGGTCTGAATAGAATTGATGCAGATGCAGAAACAATTGGTAAAAAATTTGGTATCTTTGGAGATACAGTTATTATGGGATTATTTATTGGTATAGGTGTAGGTATTTTGGCAGGGTATGATGTTGCCAAAATTGGTCAATTAGGAATGACAACAGCAGCTGTTATGAAAATTATGCCAAAAATGGTTGCAATGTTTATGGAGGGTCTAATGCCAGTTGCTGAGGCCGCAAAAACTTGGACAAATAAGCATTTAAATGGTCGTACTGTTAACATTGGTATGGATGCAGCGCTTACTGTTGGGCATCCGACAGTTATGACAACTACATTAATTATGGTACCTGTATCATTATTATTAGCAATTATTTTACCAGGCAATAAAACATTACCATTTGGCGACTTAGCTTTTTATGCATTTGCTATTGCATTAATGGTTCCTTTCTTTAAAGGAAATATTGTGAGAAGTATTTTAGGCTGCAGTTTATATATGGTGACAATGTTATATTTGTCAACCTGGCTAGCACCAGTTATTACAAATGTATTTAAATTAGCAGAATATAATGTTGGTACAGCTGGTTTAGTTACATCAGTTAACTGTGGCTTATGGCCTGTAGCATTATTTACAATACTGTTACAATCAATTGGATGGATTGGATTAGTTATTATTGGAGTTATAGTGTTGGGACTATTAATTTATGTAAATAAAATAAAAAAGCCCGCGGTACAATAGGAGGAAAAAAGAATGAAAACATTATTAATCGTATGTGGAGCAGGACATGCAACTTCTACAATTGCAGTTGCAAAAGTACAAGAATGGTTAAATAGTAATGGATATACAGAAGTTAAAATTTATCAATCTAAATTAGCTGATGAGTTGAATAAAATTGATGATTATGATGCTGTTATCTCAACAACAATTGTATCTGAATCTATTAAAGATAAGGTTATTAATGGATTGCCTTTATTAACAGGTTTGGGGGTAGAACAATTATATAAAGATTTAAAAGAAAGATTAGGTTTATAGTATGAATATTTATCATGATGATATTGTCCTTCAGACAGTTATAGGTAGACCATCATATCACGATATTAAACAGCATTTAATTGATTTTGTAAAAAAATCAAATATTAAAGATGGGTTGATAACAGTTTCAAGTGCACATACAACATGTTCATTATATTTTGATGAAACTATGCATGATACTAATTTTTATGGTGACGAGTATTTACAAGTTGATATTAATAATACTTTAGATCGTTTAGTACCTAAGATGACAAGTGAAAATCAATATAACAGCCCAGGACCAAAACATATTGAATTTGGATTAAGTTTAAGTGATTCAAATTACCCAGCTGAAAAATGGACAATGTTGAATACAGATGCTCATATTAGGTCATCAGTGTTTGGCAGTCCTTCGCTTACGTTTATTATACGTGATGGAAATATATTATTGGGGACTTTAGGACGAGTATATTTCGTTGATTGGGATCAATTAAGAGAAAGAACAAGAATAATTAATGTAATGATTTTAGGTGAATAGGGTATCGAAAGATACCCTTTATTATAAGAAGATGATTTTAATGATTATATCACCTTCACTATTAAATGCAAATACTTATGATCTGGTTGAACAATTAAAAGAAGTTAAAAGTGCAGGAGCAACATATTTACATATTGATGTGATGGACGGACATTTTGTACCTAATCAAGCATTTGGATCAAATACGGTTAATGATTTAAAAGAAAAAACAGAGTTTATTTTAGATGTACATTTGATGATAGAAAATCCTGAAAGATATATTGATAATTACAAGAATGCAGACATTATTACAGTACATTACGAATCAACAAGACATCTTTATAGAGTTATACAAATGATTCATGCATTAGGAAAAAGGGCAGGTGTAGCAATTAATCCTGCGACACCAGTATGCATGATTAAAGAGATGCTCCCACTTGTTGATCAAGTGCTAGTTATGACTATTAATCCTGGAGTACCTGGACAAAAATTTATAAACTCAACTCTTCGCAAAATGAAAGAACTAGCAAAACTCAAGGAAGATAATAATTTTTATTATGATATTCAAGTTGATGGTAATATCAATGATGAAACAATAGTAGAGTGTTTAAAAACGGGAGTGAATGTGTTTGTGTCTGGTGGATATATTTTTAATGGAAATATTACAGAAAGAACTAAAAATTTATTAAAGAAAGGCAAAAAATATGAGTGTAAAAAATAATTTAGAGATTATTTTAAATGAATTAAAGCAAAATAGTCAGATAGTAAATGATAATGATTTTCAAAATTTTATTAAAGAAATAGTGAAAGCTCATCATATATATTTATTGGGAAAAGGACGCTCTGGTCTGATTATTTCTGCGTTTGCAAATAGACTTATGCATCTGGGATTTTCAGTTAGTTTAGTCGGAGAAATTACTTCTCCTCATTCAAAGTCTGGAGATTTACTTATTATTGGATCGGGATCAGGTGAAACGCCAAGTCTTGTGTCTATTGCTCAAACAGCGAAAGATGAACAGGTAAGAGTTGCTCTTATAACAATAAACGAAAATTCTACTATAGCTTCTTTGGCTGATAGTATAGTTGTGTTACCAGGTGCTTCTAAATTATCTGGTAAAAGTAAGCAACCTATGGCCTCTGCTTTTGAGCAGCTTTCATTTCTTGTTTATGATGCAATTATATTAGAATTAATGAAAAAATTAAACGAAAATTCAGATAGTATGTTTCAAAGACATACAAATTTTGAATAATTAAACTACAAGAATAAAAAGTCAAACGATATAAATAAATGGATATAAACAATTTAAAATCCATTTTATAAAATCAAATAATTAATGTTTAAGTGTGTAGTTCATTTTGAATTATGCACTTTTAAATTTTATAATCGTTTTAGAATTAGTTTAAATTTATTAATCATATGTTTGCCATATGCTGTTAGTAGTTTTTTATGAAGTGATGAATAAAAAAATAAACAATACATGAAATCTTTTTTGAATATAGTCTTTGGCAATTAAAATCAAGATCAGAGTATAACTCAAACCTTAATACAAGAATATCTTTATTTACTGGAAACATAATAATAATTTTTTGAAATATAAATGTGCCAACTACTGTTATTATTGCTGTTACAATGCCACTCATAATTATAATATACCTTCCAAATCAATATTTTATTGATAGCTCAAATCCCAACTTATTTTATATCAGTTTTATTTTTAAAAAATATTTTATTTTATAATGAAATGTTTTTTAAAATACGCTAGAATATAAACGAGGTGATTATTATGCATTTATCATATTTAATTAAACCAGCATCTTCATTATGTAACATGGCTTGTAAATACTGTTTTTATGCTAATGTGGCTAGTCAGCGTAGTGACTATAGCTATGGGATTATGCAAGAAGCAACGATTGATAACCTGGTTACTAAGACTTTGTTGATGAGTAATAAAATTACATATTCATTTCAAGGTGGCGAGCCTACAATGGCAGGCTTAGATTTCTTTAAAATATTTGTAAACAAGGTTAACGAAAAAAAGCATAATCAAATTATTCATTATTCAATTCAAACTAATGGAATTAATCTTGATGATTCATGGCTGACATTTTTTAAAGCTAATCATTTTCTAGTCGGAATATCTTTAGATGGCACTAAAGCGAATCATGATCAGGTTCGTTTAACCAACCAACCTTTGCCAACATATGATTTAATCATGAAAAATATCAAGAAAATTAAAAAAGCTCAGATAAACTATAATATTTTAACTGTCATAACGCGACAGGTCGCAAAAGATGCTAAACGACTATATAATTTCTATAAAAAAAATGAGTTACAGTATATTCAACTCATTCCCTGTTTACCGGAATTAGATCAAAGTACTGATAATTATTATTTAACATCACGGATGTTTTTTCGGTTTTATAATGAGTTATTTGATTTATGGTATCGTGATGTAACTAGGGGTGAGTATATTTCCATCTCCCTATTTGATCATTTATTAACATTATTTAAAGGCGTAGCTCCATCGATGTGCGGGATGCTGGGTTTTTGTACTTTACAATATGTAATCGAAGCTAATGGTAATGTTTATCCTTGTGATTTTTACTGTCTAGATGAATATCTATTAGGTAATATCAATGAAGATGAGCTATCTAGTATTCAATCAAGTCGTAATGGTCAAAAATTTATTCAAGAGTCTAAACGGATGTCACCGTTATGCCATGATTGTAAGTTTAAAAAGCTATGTAATGGTAATTGTAAACGGATGAATGTTGTTTACTTTGATGATAAGTATTGCGGTTATCAAGCTTTTTTAACGAAAACATATCAGCGTTTTTACCAGTTAGCTAATCAGATTAAATAAAAAAATTACCCTTTTTAAAATAAAGGGTAATTTTTATTATTTTTGTAATTTAGCTAAGTGAGCAACAAATATTTCAATAGCAATGAAGAAGAAAGCCTGTAAATCCAAAAATGTAGCATAATGACTAGATATTTTAGGTAAAACAAATAGATAATCAGCATTTTTGGCAATCGTCGTTGTTTTATCAAAAGTAAATACAATTAGTTTACAGTTAGTATTTTTAATACTGGAAAGATGTTTACTAAAAAATTTAGTCGTATCTTCAATTGTAAAGACAACTAAGGCATCATTAGCCGTTAGGGTATCGATATAATCAATCATTTGGACACTATCATCAATACATGGAGTAACACTTAATCCGGAATTTAATACTCGTTTACAAAAGTGGAGAGCACTAGCGCCGGTTTTATTAAAACCACATACTTTAATATGATTACTAGCTATTAATGTTTTTGCAATGGCATTAATATCCTCACTATTTAGATCAGTAGCCATATTTTCGATGGCTTCAATATAGCGGCAGGTAATATGATTGATGGCAGTATTAATTTCGTTAGGGTCGGATTTAATATTATTAGATAATAAATAGCGGTTTAATTCGTATTTCAGTTCAATATAACCGTTAAAGCCAACTTTTTTAGAGAAACGAATTAGTGCTGCTTTAGAAATACCGATTGTTTCAATCAATGTTTCGATATCCGCCCGGGCAAAATATTTTGGATCTTTAATGGTGAATTGGGCGATTTTCTTTTCATTATTGGTATAAGTATCAAATAAACTCTGAATTTGTTCTAATATGTCCATAAAATCCCCTCCTTTATTTTATTATAGCATGTTTTGAAATAAATTTCAAACAAGTATGAAATGAATAAAAAATATTTTATTAAAATATTGAAATATATTTCAAGAAGTGTTAAAATACATCTGTAAAGCGCTTACGAAATTAAAAAACAAAAATGAGAGGAAATATATTATGAATACTTTAACAGGTTTTTTAGATCGTTTTCTTGTACCAGTAGCTAATAAAATGGCTAACAACAAATATCTTAGTTCTATAAGTACCGGATTTGCCTATGCATTACCTGTAATTATGGTTGGAGCGCTATTTACTTTAGCATCATCATTAAACCTTGGATTTTACCAAGACTTTATTACTAGTACCGGAATTAAACCAATTGTTTCATTTGCTTCTACGGTAACGACTGATATGTTATCGATTTACACTGTCTTTTTAATCGCAAAAGCTTTTGGGGAAAAAGAAGGTTATGAAAAGGAAAGTTTATTAGCAGGTTCAGTTGCCTTAGTATGCTTTTTATTAATGATTCCCCTTACTTCAGTTGAAGTAAATGGAACAGATGGAACATTTTTAGCAACAACTTACTTAGGAGCTAGAGGGTTATTCTCAGCAATGATTATTGGTTTAATAGCTTCAAAGCTATACTTTATCTTTGTGAAATACAATATCACTATAAAATTACCGGAATCAGTTCCACCAACTATTTCAAAAAGTTTTGGGGCAATTTTACCAGGAATTTCAATCGTATTATTATTTAGTATTATTCGCTGGGGGTTTTCATTAACTTCATACGGTGATTTTAATACTTGTATTTATAGTTTGATTCAAACACCGTTAGTTAGTTTAGGGGCTAGCCCATTTACATTTATGTTATTAATTATGCTTTGTTCATTATTGTGGTTCTTTGGATTACATGGTGGAAATATTGTAATGCCGATTTTAAATATGTTATATTTACCAGCGTTAATGGAGAACTTAGCAGCATTTCAAAACGGTACAGCATTACCTAATATCATTACTCAAGCTTCATGGATGAACTTTGCTTCATTAGGTGGAGTTGGTGGTACCTTAGGTCTATGTATTTTAATGACATTCTTTGCTAAAAGTGAAAGATATAAATCTTTAGGTAAATTAGCAATTGCACCAAGTATTTGTGGGATTAACGAACCAATTACTTTTGGTTTCCCAATGGTACTAAACACAACTACTTTAATTCCATTAATTATTACACCAATTGTTACATTTGGAATTTCTTATGTTGCGATGCTTAGCGGATTAGTACCATATGCTAATGGGGTGCAGCCAGCATTAGGAACACCAGCAGTATTACTAGGATTTTTATGTGTAGGTTGGCAAGGGGCAATCTTACAAGTAGTATTAATTGGCGTACAAATATTAATCTGGTTACCATTCTTTAAAATTTCTGATGCTCAGGCATTAAAAGAGGAAGAAAACTTAAGTGCATAATATGGGAGGTAATTGTAATGAATAATAAACCAAATATTGTTTATTTTGTCGCAGATCAGATGCGTAATGATGCTTTACATCATATGGGATGTAAGGCGTCAATTACGCCGAATCTGGATGCACTTTTAGAAGAAGGGGTTTCTTTTAAAAATGCTTATTGTCAAAATCCCGTCTGTGTACCTTCACGTTGCAGTTTTTTAACCGGATTATATCCGCATACTACCGGTCATCGAACTATGCATTATCTTCAAGATCCCGATGAACCGAACTTTTTAAGAACTATGAAGAATAATGGTTATGAAGTTATTTGGGTGGGACGAAATGATATTATCCCAAGTGATTGTAGCAAAAGTGATTATTGTGATGTTTACTTTGATGGACGTGTTTATGAAAATAGAGTTGAATATATCGATCAAGATGGACTTAGTTATCATGTTGATAAAGAGGCAGTTGATACTAGCGTACCTGGTTATTATTCACAGCATATTGGAATAATAACCGAAGAACAGGCACATACTGGTGGTCATATGATGAATGACTGGATTGCAGTTGAGAGTGCGTTAAAGTATCTCCAAGAACGTGATGATCCACGACCATTTTTCTTATATATTACTATTTCATACCCGCATCCACCATATGCATGTGAAGATCCATGGTATTCAAGTATTGACCGGAGTTTAGTGACTAAACCACGACCTAGTGCTATGACCTTACCAGGAAAACCATCAATGGTAAAAGAAATCGCCAGAAAACAAAATTTAAGTGACTGGGGTAAAGATAATTTTATTGAAATGCGGGCAACTTATTTAGCGATGGTATCACGATTTGATTATCAATACGGAATGCTTCGTGATAAATTAATAGAATTAAATTATTATGATAACACTAGTATCTTTGTGTTCTCTGATCACGGTGATTATACTGGTGATTATGATATTAGTGAAAAGGTTCAAAATTGCTTTGAAGATCCAATTGCTAACGTGCCGTTATTAGTCAAACCAGCTAATCAATTTGCTTGTGAACCACGAATTTCTAATGCTTTAGTTGAATTAGTTGATTTAACGCAAACAGTCTGTGACATGACAGGGATTCAAACTGAATACATTCAGTTTGGTAAATCTTTACTAGATACTTTAGCAGGTAATGAGTTCCATAAGGAAGCAGTATTTTGTGAAGGGGGTCGAATTCATGGTGAAACTTGGGCGATGGAAAGTGGTCATGGTCCCGAATCAACATATTGGCCACGTCTAGATACACAATCTAGCGAAGGGCCTGAGCATACAAAAGCAACGATGATTCGAATGAAGAATTTAAAATATGTTAAACGATTATATGAACAAGATGAATTATATGATCTTGATAATGATCCTCAAGAATTAAATAATATTATCGAAGATCCCGGTTATTATAATGAAGTCATCAAGATGAAAGACTTGATGTTAACATTCTATCAAGCAACTGGAGATATTGTACCGAATCGTCGGGATAAACGCTAATGATTACTTTGCTATATACTCTAATTATCCTAATCGCTACTACTGCTGGAGCGTTAGGTGGTTTAGGAGGCGGCGTTATTATCAAACCATTATTTGATGCGCTTGGGGTTCATGATGTCAGTACGGTTGGAGTTTATTCAACCCTGGCAGTATTTACAATGTGTATTGTTTCAATCGGGAAACAATTAAAAAATGGGTTTAGTTTTGATTTAAAGATGGTTATATCAATATCACTAGGATCATTATGCGGTGGTTTAGCTGGTGAGAAAATCTTTAGTGTTATTGCAGATAATTTTAGCAATAGTACTGTTAAAATTATCCAGGCGACCTTACTTGCAATCTGTTTAGTTGTGATTTTAGGATATACAATTAATAAAAATAAAATCAAACATTATCATTTAAAAAATATCATCGCTATCTTTGCAGTAGGATTATTTTTAGGTAGTATTTCCATCTTTTTAGGGATTGGCGGTGGGCCATTAAACGTAGTTTTATTAATGATTTTATTCTCGTTTACAATCAAAGAAGCAACTATTTATTCAATTGCTACAATCTTTTTCTCCCAAATATCCAAAATAGCAACGTTATTAATTACTAAGGAATTATTTACCTATGATTTAAGTTTAGTACCTTATATATGCGTAGCAGCAATAGTTGGTGGAATGATGGGAACGATTATTAATCAAAAAATGTCAGAATCACGAATTACCCAATTTTTTAATGGATTAATGGCAGGCTTATTAGCCCTTTCCCTTTATAATATTATTAGTAATATCATGTAAAAAGGATACGCATGGGTATCTTTTTTTCGTGAGGTTTATAATAGTGAACTATTTAAGATATCATCATATTTGACTACTAAAGACTAATAAAATATAATTTAGTAATAATTATATTTACTTATACAAGGGAAAAAGGAAGGGACATAAAGAGTGAGATATGTGCATAACTAATTCACATTAATTTGTTATAAACAGTCGACGATGTTATACAAAGTGTTTATAATAAAATGAAAGTGATACAGCCAAAAGGGAGAAATACCTATATGATAAAAAATGTGTTGTTTGTGATAAAATTTAATTCTAAAAATGGAATAATAACCTGTTCGGATATGTGTTACGAAATAAGAAATAAAGAACGTTTAGAAAAAAATGAGTTGATTAGACAGAATAAATTAAAAAGAGAGCATAAGAAATGTCCTGTATGCGGTAAAAAGTTCGAGATAAATAAAAGCCATCTTGTATACTGTTCGGCAGAGTGCAGAGAAGTGGCTACTAAAGATAAGAAAAAGAAATATTTTAAAAATTACTACAGTGAGAATAGAGACAAAATAATAGAAAACAATTCAATAAATCAAAAAAAAGAAAGCGAGTAAAATTTAGATATGTCTCTTTTTTTATTAAAAAGGGAAAAAGAACTACCTGATATACAGGAAAATGATGATGAGTTGTACAGGTCAATTCATGCTGGAGTAGAAATAGGAACAGAAGCTACTAGACCTGATATTATAGAAAGAACAGTAAAATATGGTTTAATTGCTTTGAATGGTTCTGTTTATAAGATTACAGACAAAGGAAAAGAATATGTAAAGGTACTTAGAAGGCTGAAAATAGACATAACGACAGAAAAGAGCGTTTATTTAAATACTTTAATTAAAAGTGTATATCGAAAAGAACTTACAGTTAAGCAATGCTGTGCAGCCGTCTATGATGAAATAAATGATATTATTGCGGAGGATATTACGGTGGATGATATGAAGAAAGAAACAGAATTAGAATATACAGGAGAGGCTTGCCCTGAGTGTGGAGGTAGGATGGCATATAAAAAAGGAAAATATGGTAAATTTGAAGCTTGCTCGAATTATCCTGAATGCAGACACATTAAGAAAAAATAAAAGATTGACCTGAAAAAGCATAAGGGATTGGTCATTGTTGAAGAAAATCGGAAATATGATTAATGCCATACAAGTTACAATAAAAAACACAGCGCCATGGGAATGAACACTGTGTTTTATTTTGAATGATTCAGGAGTATAATACTTTCCTTTAAATTTTATATCTAATTTTAGATTATCCACATAGACACTATACTTTCAAGCATTTTGAAGTATAGAAAACTATTTCATTTTACCATAAATTTACCCCAATTGAATGAGCCTTGATATGACCTATAACATAACACCTAAATAATATTTTTTAAAAAAAACAGTTAATCCTAAGACTAACTGTTTTGTGTGTATGGATATGAA